>Ga0210059_1013234_pt1 | contig 12366 bp, 9 predicted proteins | sample Ectturendosymbi2_FD_188042 | JGI IMG/M metagenome (GOLD analysis project Ga0210059, IMG submission 188042) | Ecteinascidia turbinata endosymbiont from Florida, USA - Sample 2 (SPAdes) (version 2) | ecosystem: Host-associated > Tunicates > Ascidians > Unclassified | place: Key West, Florida...
CCCCCCCAAATTTGGGACGCCACTGTGGTCAAACGTATCGTCATAGGTGCATTGCTACCTGTACATTTTCACTTTCACGTTCTAAGAGCAAAGGATGTATACTGCAGAGCTGATCAACGATTGTTGTAGTTTGCAGCTTGCAGTGTACAGTGATATCCTGACCTGCGAAGTTCGCCGGATTTCGCTGTTGCGAATGCAAACGCTAAAATATGATGGTGGTCAAAATTGTACAAAGATGTAATTGCATATTAATTTACGTACAGTAAATATTTTGTTGTGTCAATTTAGCTGAAATACAATTTTGCCGCAATCTTGCAACAAACAGGCAAAATTAATAGTTTAAGTTGTAAAACAGTGACTTTTCAAGCCTTAGCATAAACTCAGCAAAGGCACAGTATGCATTTAACTACTGTAGCTATACATTCCAGTGTTTTCTGCTAGTCACACATGAATTAAGTTGGTTCCATCTTCGATGTGAAGTAAAACGTCGCTGTGAAAATTCGTCGATGTAAAAAATAGGCAAGACGTTTTGTTTTTCCAAAGATACTCTGACATTATCGCAAATCTCCTTTGTGTTAGCGCACTGTAGAGGCCCAGTAAATTCACGTCCATTAAACCTTAACGGACCCCTAAGAAGGTCAACCATTAGCGCCCCGTGCCTTCGCGAAATGACGCACTCTCGCAAGGCCCAGCTTGTACAAGTTGCTTTTGAGCAAGAATTTAACAAAAAAGCTGAGAGACGAGTTGAAGGACCCATTCTTGCGAAAATTTCGTGCAACGTTTTTTGTAGGATTTTTATGATTTCGAGAGAAACATTTCGTTTGCAACATGTACATATTTCTCAACTGCTTGATGGTTGTTTAGTAGTTGCAAAGTTGTTACTATAGAAAAGAGAACAACACTGGTTTCATATCTTTATACAAGATTCAGGGCAGAAATGGGTACTGTGTATTTGATGTAGAAAAGCAGAATTATATGTCACTGCAGCGTCTCCCACTAAAATGTTCTGGTCCTCTGAAAACTTTTTCTGACGCCGACATTGGTACCAGTCCATAAGGCTTCGGCAGATTTCAGTCGAAAGGATTTTGCAACTAGACGAAGATATGCGTCAGATTCATTTCTTTTCGGAGCTTTGAAATGGCAGAGCGTTTTCGTTTCCATTGACTCAAAAAATTACCACAGCCAAGTTTTTGTCAAATTTTGACGAAACATTTGTTAAAATCTGTCATTGCTCACAAGCGAAAAAAAGACAAGTTTTGAAAAATTTTGACCATTAGTCGTGTCCAGGCCAAGAATGTTTAACTGGCATCATTACACGGTATTTCGGTGATATATGCAGATTTTGTAAGTCCGTTTCAAGACAAACTCGGTACATGCGAGTCCCTATTCTCCGATCAACCCTTAAGCCGTATCCTTTGCCGAGAAACCTTTTCCATTATTAAAGATCATGAGAACACGTGTCGAAAATTGTTTGTTTCACGAGAAACCTTCTTGAAAAGCTCAAAAATCCCGCTTTCCATTGAAAAGTGACGAGCGGCACAAAACTATAACCGGTGCACCCAAGCCTCCAGGTATCCAGTGCGCGGAATCCAGTACTCTTCCTTTGTAAAAATCTCCTGCCAAGGATGGCGGAACCGGGGCCGCATAGGCCTAGGCCCCTCCCCACTTTTTTAAAGGACCTTCCCCCCTTTCAAATTTCGAGTTTTGCTTAAAAAAATTTAAGCCAATGCTTTGGCAAGGCAGCCACGTAGCCCCGGTACCCCCCGACCGACCATTCGTAGGGGCCCCACAATATATATTGTATTAGTAAGTTAGAGCCATCTCTCCACGCTTGACTTTTACTCTTGTGGTGTTTGCCCTCAATGCAGAGCCGGTTGATTAAGCATGTAATATCATGATTTGTTAATTTCGAAAAAGAGTTGCAGAACAGCAGCTTTTGTAAAGTTGTGGTTACGTCAAAACAAGACCGATTGTTAATTGTTAATAAAGTCTTGACCTTTCCCACTTAACTTTGCTGGCATCGACCCTGTGCCTTGAAATTCTCAGGGAAATTTACGTCATAATGAATGTGCTGTGGATTGTTGTGCAATCGCTTTGTAGATGCGTACAGATATAGAGACTAGGTTTCTATTTCAACGTTAAAAACGTTTTCGTGAAAGCTGCTTAAGACAGGTTATGTAAAGTTGAAACGGAGGAAGGCTGCTGTGTCGGTTTATTATTTATATGTCTGTCCAGACTGTGTGAAGACAGTCTCATCTAAAGTTTCGACCAGAAAAACCGGGATAATCTCGATACGTTTAACGCTCGCTTGCTCGATCTTAAAAAGCCTCTTCAGATTTAATTGCACTTGCTATATGTCATGATGAAGATGGATGTTGTCAGATTCCAATAAATTCGTTCTTACTAGAAGTGAAGGCAGAGGGAATGTTGGGAAGCAGTTAGTTCTACGCACTGCTTCCACCTATCAGCTTTTGGTGAAAGCACCAAGTTGATTACATTGAGACTGGCTCTTAAAATGATGAGGCTGTACAGCGACCTCCAGGTGCTCTGTGATCGTCGGGATGCAAATCACAAGCATTAATGAGACTGTCGGTTTCACACATTGTCGTATACAAGGGGTGTTTTCCAAACGCAATTAAACAGATTAGACCGCGGGCCGCGCCTTTGTTTCACACAGGCTGTCTAGTACTAGTGACCGGCATAAAAATCGACATTGTTGTATGGCATTTGGCCCGCGGGCCGCAGGTTGCACAACCCTGTCGTACACTGTAGTTGATGCAAGTACAGTACGGCAACTACATCAAACAGGTAAATTACATCATGAAATTTCCTATCACATCACAAGAAGAGATATTTTTTTCGCTTTATTGATGACAACAACCAACAAATGATAAAGTTAGTTTTCACTTATTTTGCATTGGCAGTTCATCAAAGTTATTTTCTCCTAAGTTGTACATTATTAGTTTAGATTGGTGAGGTTTTGAAATAGCGCTGCTCAAGGGGCTAATTTGCAACTGGCTCGAAAACGCACGCATCTGCCCAAATGCTTACTGATATTAAAGGGCCCCGTCTGGATTTTTTGGGGGCCCCAACAGCCTTTCACACGGCTCTGGTTTAAGCCAAACAATTAGTACTGGGCAATGAAAACATTTTTCCATATTTTCTTTGACGTGCACTTGTGCCTCCCCGCACTTTGAAAAAGGTCCCTCCACCACTGTTTCCTGCATGGCAGGCTACTTTTGTAGAGTGGCCTTTGTTATCTACCGAAATGAATCCTTTCACCGATAAGAAACAGACACTAAAATCCACTGGCGTACGCAGAAAATTTCCGAGGGGGAGGCCAAGTTTCGTCACAATCTTATGACGTTTCGTATCAACTTTAGGGGAAGTGCCGAAGGCACGACCGTTTTAGGGGGGTCCGGGGGCATGCCCCTGGAAATTTTTTCAAAATTACACCTAAAAATACGCATTTTTGCGCATTCTGGAAGCAAGTTTTAGACAATACTTTTTTCAGATTTTTTTATTTTTATGGTCTGAGGGGGTGACCATGGCACAGTGGCCTCCCCCCTTCGTGCACTAGTGCTAAGATCTTGCAGAGTATGACTTCATCTACTAGGTAGGCATCATCTGCTCTTGTTTTTATTTGGGGTGATGCGACTTCAAGGAAGTGGTGAGAAAAAATATATGTTAAGTAAGTCTTACCAAAGACTATGGTAAATACAGAGTGGTGAAAATATTTCTTGCATGCAGAAGCAAAGTCGTAATAAATGATTACAGAAAATATTAAATACGTAAATTAGATATCAGCAGCAAAACTGAAAATTCAATGGAACCTCGCCCGTATGCTCCATTTGCAGGAAAATTTTCCATTACATGTATTTATGATTATTTTATAGTTTTTATCGGAAGTTCTTTTCTAAGCGACAGTCAACTCCAAAGTCAAAACCTAACCTGACTCAATGTACTGTAGATCACCGAGAGTTTGGTGAAAACTTTAAAAACAGCGATGCGTCTCTTCATCGTTTCATCGAACCCCCTTAAAACTTCGTTTGTTTCAGCATTTTTCAGGTCTCCATTTTCGGTTAAAAGTTGCTGCTGTTACCCCCGAGGTCAGAAGTACCGAGTTGAACCATTTCTCCAAGCCATGTTATAAAAAGGTTCTGAGCCAGGGAGAGAAAGCTTCAAAGACATAGGCTCAGACATGTGCCCATACCGCTAAATAACCTGCGGGCCTGATCACTTATATTGATAGTGTACTCAAAAGTGCGCCAGACCGCCTTAGCTAGAAGGGGCAAAAGATTGTGGAAGGGCGGCTGCCATGTGGGAAATGTGTTGAAAACAACGCTAAGCTGCTCAAGCCTCCCAGTATGCTACTAAACAACAACCCCGCTTCAAAGTTTAAACAGATATTTATTTATTTAATCAAATCGTACCGTGTGAAGGCATATAAGGCAATAAAAATGCAGGTCGAAAAAAGTCATGGCGACACGAGAAAAAGAAAATGCATAAATTACTGCAATTCTAATCATCTACCCACGTGTCAAACCAAGCAATGCACTTTTGGTTCGATCGCAGTAGGCTCGCTTGCTGACTGCACCTTTGCTGGATTGTGCCATCGTGATTGTAATGGTTCCTTGCTGACGTGATGGACCGAGGTAGGACGAAACGGTTACGCTCGAGCAGGTGCTGACTTTGCAGTTCGTAATAAGGGTTATTGTACGCTTCCTGTGCTTGCGTCATGCGGTGCCGCGTCCACGTTACCGGGTGGCGGGGGTTCAGGGACGCTTCGAGGATCTGCCTGTGCCGCTCTTGCAGCGCTTGGTGACCGGAAGCAAGGCCCGTGGGGCGCTGCTGGCCGCGCGGGTAGCGCGTGGGAATTTCCAAGCCGGCGTTGTTCTCGGCGCTGCGAGTGAGCCGGGGCAGAACAGCGGGTGGCACAGGCGGATACTTGAGGTAATGTGTTGGTGTTGAGGCGCCGACCGGTGCGCGCGAGTTGATGACGAGGCTTTTTGTTCGCAAGCTGTGATCCCAACATGGTCGGTGGTTGCCAGGCAACGCGTTTTCGCTGGCAATGCGACTGCGCCACCGCTTTTCCAGTAGGTGCCTGTGAATTAACGAAGAAAACAACGTTTTTGAGACAGAAAGCACATTCGTCCACCTGTTGAGAGCATTGCCTCGCTTTTTTTATCAATGGCATCGCAACAAGGATCAGGGTAAATCTTAGCAAACGTTGCGGGAGTGACCGGATATTGTGCGAGTCGCAGCAGTATTTGTGTTGAAGTTTGCTCATAAACTTGCGCGATTTTTTGAGCATCTCAAGTTGAATATTCTTGACATAAAAAGCGTTCACATGACTTTAAAAGCCGCTAATAAAGCCAATCTAGATCTTTGTTTGGGTATTTTTTCTACAGAAAAAGTTGGGTATAGCTTACTCTGGGATTTGTAAATATTACAGCTTTCTCCACTTCGTTTTTTACGACTATTTTTATCAGGTTTTCTAGATCATGTCTGCAATTCAAATTTTAAAAGTTAAATCAAGCCGATCATCTCATTTGCATCAGAAAGCACTGAAAAGACAGTTAATCACAACCACGTTTTTTAATTTTTCAAAACACACCGTCATGCTTCAAAACGCGTTATTTCAAAGTATCGCAATAATTCAAGTTCTTTGTATTTGAATGCTAAGAAGCACGACGGAAAAACAGCGCAAAAATATTTTCTTAAAAGACTTTCAGGTTGTTAATTTATGTCAAAAGTTATTTTCAAAACTTTATCAAAGGCAGTTTTACATCTATAGCTTTCTCCCACAATGTAACGAGATGGAACAGTTGGAGGCTAGCCAGCAACACCCCCAATGTTCAATGCAAGTCAAATATTAGCCTTAATCAGATCCGTTGATTCTATGCTTTGCATCAGACGCGTTAGTTTTTCAATGCATACTTTGTTACGTGGTAATTGACATGGAGGTGGAATATGAAAATTTCATTACCTAGAAACAAACAACGCTTTTTATAAAAAATCGATCATGGACTGTTTACTTCTTGTTTGTAGCGGAAGAGCTAGTCATTGCATTCGACGCCAGAGTGTGGTTCGCGCTCCGGCCAGTCGATCGAAGCTTCATTTCGCCTGTTTGCTGATCGACGTAGTATTTGCGAAGCGCTCGGGCATTTCGGAAAGCGGAATCCGAACTTTTCCGAAACCTTCGGTCCCCGCTGCTGAGAGGCGACTCGGTTCGCGATTCTGAAAGACAAACGCCGTAGTTAAACATTTCTTACAGCAAATGGTTTTCCGGGTTTTAATTATATCTGGATTGTCCACTCGCTGTAAGAAAACGATCAGCAAGCGTAGCAAGCAAACACCACTAAACGGCTTCCAACCTATAAGACCACAATTGTCGCCAGTGGGGCTCCCGGAATACTGGGAACGCAATTTGCGATTGGTGCCCCTCCCCTTGCTTGAAATGGGCAATGACTATTTTTTAGTTTTTGCAGAGAGTACCCCTCGCTCCAGTTTTCGTGGGCTTCCCACCAATCAAAAGTTATCAACACGCTTGCCGAAGATAATAATAGAAAGGGTGGAAATTTTCCCTAAATTGTTCACGAAAATCGTTTTCTTCGATTTTGGTAGCAAGTTATTATTCAATTCAAACTGATATAAAATCGACAGTTTGTGGAGTTATCTCTAAACATTCGTGAATGTATAACAAAGTTTGATTCTTTCCAAACGCATATTCGTTTAAACAACTTTATATAAGTTCCTGTAGTACCTGGAGATGAGATTTCGCTTCTTCGCGATGCTCGATTGCGTCGCAACCAAACGGGCTCGCTTCGCCTCTCGGCGGAAAGAAATCCAGAGGAGTCTGTCCGCAAGGTAACGTTGCTAAGCTCCCGGTCCGACATTAAAGCGCTTGCGTTCGCTTTCACCAACAGGGAAGTCATAGTCGCTAAACGGGGCAGATCAGTTTTGTTAAGCGTCTCTCATTGCTATTGTGCGTATCAATTCCTGTCAGTATGACTGATAAGGGAGCACTACAAAATACTTTCCTAAACCATTGACCTGTTACAACAAAGAATCCTGTTGTAACAACAATTCTCGGCCAAGGTCGCCATGGAGAGAAGCCAAGGACCCAAAGGCGTATATCTCGCATAGAACAAAGTAGGTGCACATCAGAAAAGTTCAGTCCAGAACACAACTGAACTAACGCGTTTTTCAAGTTAATTTTAAGAAGGTGTTTCAGTGTTTAAACCTCGTTCTTGTCAGAGCTGTGCGCAAAACGCATTCTGAGAAATTCAAAACTTTGAAAGTTTAACAAGTCAACGCTTCCACAGCTACAGTTTTGAAAATCACATAATTTCTGTCACTACAAGACCTTTTTATTTTTTTTGCTAGTTTGTTTTTAATGAAAATTACTTAAACTACCGGTATGTCAAACTAATTTTACCAAGAAAAGAAAACGATATTTTTGGCTGCAAACTGCAGAACGTGAATTTTTGCTTACAAGCAGATTTGCCTTGAAACATCACTAATTTAGCACTATTTTCTCTCCGACTGTGTTTTAAGGAAATTAGAACCGTCCTTTCAGTTTTGAAAAAAGATTGCACCTGTATATTCCACACGGCTTTGTTGTATGTAACGTATGCCTATAAGTTTGATAATCATAAAGTTTCCACAAAACGTAAGATTTCACCTACAGCGTATTTTGGTAATACGAGAAATTGACAACAAAATCACTCGATGCCAAGACAACATTCTGCAGATAATGCATTGTACCCGACAGCTTGTAACATCACTGCTACCCTTTAACATAACTTTCATTTTTCTGCTGGGTTTCAGGAAACTCTTATCCGTCAGCTAGCGTAACTTTGTTTCTCTGGTCTTTAGCATAACTTTTTTAGCATAACGGCCTGACGGTTCTGGACAATGAGACAATCAAATGGCTGCTCAACACTTGCCCCGAGATCTAGTGCAGGCTAGCAGTGGTTTGAAAAACTGGCTCAAAAGAAGAATAAGCATAACTTTTATTTCACTGCTTGGTCATTAGCAAGGAGTAATTCAGTTTTCTCGTTTACTTTTCAGCTGACCTTTGCTACGGGCAAATCAACCTCCTAAACAAGTGCCTCCTTATGTCCTTCTCAAGAGAAACACCTGAAATTTGATGTTTAGTTAACGCTGTCTTACTTGTAGAGCTCCAGGTCGTACCGATTCTGAGGAACTGCACAATAATTAAAAGAAATTTAGTAACTTCGTCTCTAGACCAGTGTTGTTTCTCAAATATCAAAACCATGAGTTTACGACTGTGTCAAACGATTACCAATACTGCACTTTTCAGGTCAAATATTCGACTTTTTAGGCTGACTGTGAAAATAATAAAATCTACAGAGTAACCATTCTGCATCTCGCAATAGTCCCTAAAGGTATAAGGGATATTTTACTCACCATTTTTCTAATGCAACCCAAAAATTGCGGCTTCCTTGTAGCTTGGCAGCTGTCAAAACGACAGCAACGCTTAAACTTCATAATAAGCTTCCTCAAAGTGCGTGTCATATTCTATTTTCCTTTCTCACCTTTGCTAAGCCGTCAACGTCATCAGTTACCAACAATTCAAACGCTCTACTTGTAGCTTGAAAGAGATTCTTCCAACCACTTGACAGGTGCTATAATCTACTCGTGTCAGGTGGCTGCGCTCGTGTAATCCCAGGAAATTGCCATTATTTCCCGCTGACCACTGAGGTAAAATTGAATAACATTTGCGCTGATCTACCGTTCAAAGAGTGATGGTTTCAGCCTAGTTTTAACCAATTTCGTGGCTGTTAAAATCTTTAGACCGGTAGTGAAATCAAACAATCGGTAGAGTCAGGCCCTGGTTTGTCTAGTTAGGCACATCAATCATTCGCTTTCATGGTCGTGTGCTAACACACCTATCTGCACTTATTGTAACACGTATGTCTCAAACACTTTTTGGTATGCTCCTCGGAATCAGTGGTAGATCCAGGAATTTTGGGGCCTAAGACAAAAATTTTGAGGGAGGTCCTTTAACTGAGGTATACACTCAAGCTACTTGAAAAATCACAGCAAATACGCAAATTGCATGCATCGCATTATATGCATATTACATGTCCTACCGCTTGAAACTATTCGTACGTAGAGTAATAATAACCTCTATTTGGAAGGGCTGCTTGTCATAAAATGCTCCTTCAAAACAAGGTAGATTATTTCTGCCCATCATCAACAATGAAATTAACATTTGCTCTTCATATTGTTAGGTCCTGACTTTAAAAAGCACTCCGTTTGCTAATGTGCTGATGCTAATGTTCCTACCACTGTCTTCTTTTTCATGAACTCCATCAGCAAAAGCACGTGTTTCTGTATCATGCTCAAGCATCATTTCAACTGCTACCGTGCCGGCTTCATCATGATGATGCCATTCAAAATCCTCACATTCAGCCTCATATGGCTTTTTCATTTTGATGCTTCCACCTATCAAACATTTTTCCGTGAAACTTTGTCTTTTAGAAACGTTTTCTTTGGTTCTTACTTGATTCTTGTTTCTTCCATCGTTTTTGTGCTACACTCAGATATTTTCTGTTTAATTGAGCCATAATGGAAAAAAAGATCACATCTGCAATACTACTTGCAATACTAATCTAGAGTTGTATCTTGTAAATGTAAGACATTGATGACGATATTTTTAAATTTGAGTAAATTTGAACCATTGCTATGAAGCAGAATTTGGAAAGAAAATCACATATCAATAAGCACATTTCAAAAAAGGTGGGCTGGAGGCAAATGCTTCGTTAGCCTCATCCTAAGTATTCCACTGTTTGGTCTTATCTAGCAAGACTTCTGATTTTTTTTCAATGAACTATGGCTGTATAAGGCCGATCGTGAGACGCTGAGGGTAGGAAAACGACCTTGAGCTTTGACAACCAGCGTCAACTGCAGGTAAATTACGGACCTATGCAAAAGGAAGCGCCGTCGACTGAGCTGCGCGTAAATCGGAAACACACATCTAAAATCATAAACTCACGGCGCGTACAAGACCGCAGTACGAGATACACGCTCGTAGGGCATTAATCCGTAAACCGCTTGCTTAAACAGGAGCCTCGCGACCCTGCCGACAATGCTGCGACGCGTTCGTCACAATGGCGACATTGTCAACTCATTGCGAGGTCATAAACCCAGTTATTGGTCACTGTTTTTATAGCGACCGCTCGAGATCTCTGATGCCATGGCAACGGTGAGATTGGGAACAGAAAACTAACGCTCCAGCTAGAAAATTCCCGGGCCTTATGCTATGATGGGCGGATGCGAGGCAGGTAACAATTATGACGTCATTAACATTCCTTAATTCTCCGGTTTCATACAGCGGCTGAAAGCATCACCGAAATTCTATTACGGGCGTAACCGGCATGCGTGACGCGTCAGTGGGGCTTGCAAACTTATCCTCTTTGGTAAGTTTGTGAAATGCACTCAGCCTGACGTTTTCACAAACATGACTGGTTACATTTAGAGACAACAAAATTGTCCTGAACTTGCTACAGAAAAATTAAAAATTTACCAATTCTGCACCAAACAACTTCTGAAAACTTAAGTTTGACATTACGCACTCTCTTCTTGTCGACTTTCTATCCAACGCCCATTTACTCATTCGCGATATATTTGGAATTCACTGAATCTGTTCTATTCAAGTGACTTGGCCAGCATTGTATTTTACTCACTGTATCAACACAACAACGTTTTTCATACCATCAACATTTCACTTCGCCTTGGCAGATCACAAATGGTTCTTGCAGTTTGGCTTTCTGTCGTTTCATCTATCATGATAAATGATGCGTTTCATATATTCCCATACACGCCAAGTTTTGCAATTAAAAGTGCCTTTTTCTGCAACAGCTTGACACTCGGTTCATGAGACTTCAAAGATCGAAACAGTGACCGTTTGGAGATTGGGTCTTAAAATCTTATCGAAAGGATTTTCTTCATTGTGTTACAACCGCATAAGGATTAACTGCTGAACACTAATAAAGCTGTGCCAATATTGCTTTACATTTAAAACGTCACCATTCATAACTTTAACTAAAATTTTATCGTTATCAAAGCTATGGTTATTAGCAATTCAAAAGTGAAAACAAGAAGGAAACAAAGCGTTTCTATAATAATGAGTTTACATGCTGCATTTCCCCAGCGGACGTCTGACCTCAATGTAATTCGAAGCATCGAAATTGCTCCATTGTTTTCACTTTTGAATTGCTAAAAACCATCAGTGATTGATTTTTATTAAGCGACTGTAGAGTTTCAGAAGATTGCAGACAATTTTACGATTATAGTAATAACGTGATTGATAATTTAAACCTTCACTTTAAAAAATTTCAGCCGCTGTGTTTTGTGTTATAATATTTTAAAGATAGATTGTGTTAAGCAAATTACAACATAGCAAGAGGTAAATCTCAACATGGTTTATATTAATGTAACAGATATTGCACAACAGTTATTTCATTTAAGAGCAGTCTAGGCAAAGTGGCGTTCATTTGCAAATTTTAGCCTGAACACTGTCGGATAAAGTTTGTGAAGTTAGAGTTAAACAGAGTCACCTGTTCAAACGCTGGCAATACCGTCAGATTTTGATGTTTCAACGATGAAAAAAATTAAAGTAAAAAAGAATGGAATGGGCATCTGCCAAGGAAACTTACATGTTGACTTCTCTGTGGCAGATGAGCCGAACGACAGGCCGGTATAAGAACACAGAGGTTCAATGTAATAGCATGGCCAGTGGTGTGTTTAAGGGGAGGCGAACGAGACACTTGCCTCGGCCCCCCTTTGTGGGGGCCCCCCAGTGGGGTGTTGCGCACGTAAAATATACTTATTTTTGATTAAAAAAAAACTTATTATTCACTCATATAATGTACTACAAAGAAGGTCATAAGTAAGTACTCTGCTTTCAAAGGGGCCCTCCACAGAAACTGTAATGGGCAGGTACTTTGCTTTCAATGGAGCCCCCAATAGCAACTGCAATTTGAAGGTAATTTGCTTTCAAAGGGGCCCCGACAGCCACTGAAATGTGTAAGTGCTCTGCTTTTAAACTTCCCTGAAGGGGCCCTAGAAGAAACTGTAATGTGCAAGTACTCTGCTTTCAAATGCCCCCCTACAGAAACTATAATATGCAGGCACTTTGCTTTCAAAGGGGCCCCCAACAGCAGCCGCAATTTGAAGGTAATCTGCTTTCAAAGGGGCCCCCAACAACCACTGAAATGTGTAAGTACTCTGCTTTTAAACTTCATTGAAGGGGCCTTAAAGAAAGTGTAATGTGCAAGTACTGTGCTTGCAAAGGGGCCACCAACAGCAACTGTAATGTTAGAGCATCTTGCT
>Ga0210059_1013235_pt1 | contig 12366 bp, 6 predicted proteins | sample Ectturendosymbi2_FD_188042 | JGI IMG/M metagenome (GOLD analysis project Ga0210059, IMG submission 188042) | Ecteinascidia turbinata endosymbiont from Florida, USA - Sample 2 (SPAdes) (version 2) | ecosystem: Host-associated > Tunicates > Ascidians > Unclassified | place: Key West, Florida...
AGAGAGTGATCGAGACGTGGTGGGACGACTACGCCAAATATTTCTACATGTGAGTTGCAGCGAACAACAGCGCGCGCGAGATTGATCGATGTTTTGTTTATCATGTGCGAACATCTGTCAAGCGCATTGCGCTTGAAATGACCGGCGTCGTATCCTTCTGTCGCCGCCGCCGTTCAAGGAGCTTTTGATTATTAGCGCCGTCCAGGCCATTCGCCGAGTGGTGTTTACACGCACTGCGAGTACAGAGCTTGATGTGAGCGGTTGCGCAACCACCGACGATACGTGGCACTGTGGGCTTTCCACGTCACGCAGGCGAACTGACGACTTGTGTCTGCGCAGGAGGCGACCTGAAGTGAAAGGCATCGATCCCGGCGACCTCACTGCTCAGCGCGCAATCCGCGAAAAGCTTCACTGCCGATCGTTTGACTGGTTTATGAAGGAGATCGCATACGACATACCCCTGTAAGTTGCCATTGCTTGTAATAATCGAAGAAAATATGTGGTTGTCCGCTGTTATTTATAACAAACAGCATCATATCTTTTCAAAATAACACCCCAAACTTTGACAAAGTTTTGGTCGTCTTTTCCACTTTTTTCCGCATTTCTTCAAACTTTCGTCAAGTTCCCCAGGCATGAATGTGCCTTAATATTTTTAGAAAACTAGTTGATAAAGTTGAATGGCTTCAGGCGAATGCGGTGGTGTAGCGCTGGGGATACGCCTGGCAGCTGTCTAGAGCTGTGTGCCGCGGGCGAGACAGGTTATTCTGAGAAAGAACTTTCTGTCGCATAAAAGGACTGCGCTGCCTAAAAGAATGAAAGTTAAAGGCGCTAGGTTACTTCGTTTTTTTTCCTTAACTACGTTTGGTCAATATACGATGCCACTGATGTTGTGAACCAGAAAACACGATGGTTGCTCATCCCAGTGAAGTACCAAACTCGTTTGGTGTGTACATTACTGAACCATGGCGAGCCAGTGCTGTATAAGCACGGCTCAATACCGATTCTTTCATACTTTTTGCTGTAACAACGTCAAACATACCCGCCGTCGTATTTTTCTATCAGCAGCTTGTGCCAATGCAACTTATAGCAGAGAAAATCTATCGCTTTTCTCTGTTCGTTGTTTAGCCCATGTGATCCCAATGGAAGAAGGTGTTCACAAAGATTTTCAGTGAAAATTTGATGCTCGTGTGTTCAAACCAACATTTTTGCATGTGATAGGTCATGTGGGCAGTTTTTCTAAAAAACATAATTTTTGTTTCTCTATCTTCCCAAATGGTCGTTTTTCGAGTTTCCGGCATGACCTTAACCGTTTGTGCAGCAAAGGAACTGGCCCGAATTTTTTCCAGTAGTGAGGTTGTTTTTTTAAGAACCCAGTTACGGATTCTGCTTGTTGTCAACAATTGCTCCTTCACATTTTACGAGCACCAAATAAAAATTTGAAGATTAAGTTTTTGTTGCCGTTGGGTTAACACGTAATACTGTTTTTTCATGATCGGCAATGTTCCCTCCAAGGTGCGCAAATGTGCGGCACTATCAGACCATTTGCGCAGTGAAATCTCATTCTCGCGCACTTGCAACATGTAAAATTTAATATCGTATATACAGTATATCGCACAGACCTTTTACCGCTTGAAACGCTTCACTAGTTGTGTATCTGCGTCGTTGTGCAGTTGCATACGCACTTAAGAAACATTTGCTCAGTGTAAACATTTCTTAGTGAAAACACTGATGATTGGTGGCTTGATCTTCAACTTTACTCCTCTTGAGTTGCAATTGCATGAAAAATGCGAATTCACAAAGGAGATGTATTAGTCTGGGTCAGGGCGTTGGGGGTATATCACATCTTTGGGGTGGGGGTGTCTTATAACCTTCATTCGCTGGTTTAGAAAGAGTTGGATGTCTTCATTCATAACTCTCAAAATATGAATGGCAATAACATTACACAATGGGGACTGAAGAGATACACAAAAGTCACCATTTGCGACAATTGTACGATGTACAGAAATTCAAGAACGAAGCTCCTATGACTGAAAATGTAGAAGTGTTCTGAATTCTTGAATACTTTGTTTTCACGCGGGGAAATAGTATTGAGCAGCTTTGCCAATTGCAAACGTAGAACGGTTGATGGACGGTAAACAATCATTAAGTAGTGAACTCTTGTAATGACGAAATAGGGGGCGTTACTTTGTGTATCTTATTCAGGATTTAGGTCTGGGACAAAAAGCAGGATTAGGAGACCTTGCTTGTCAATGCGCTCACCCTAACAGTTGGCTGTTACGCGAACCTATACTAACTTAATAGTCGCAAAATCGGATTATGAAAAGCCTTTACGTTCTCATTATCTTACTTAACAAATGCAAAATCCAAAAGAACGCATAGGCTAGTTGGCCCAGTATTAATTCTTGCCCATCAAAGCCCCCTACAAGGTAACTACGATAGGCCATACCTCAGTAACAGGTCTTGGTAAAGGATGCAGGAAATGTAAAAGTAACAAATGCATCGAAAGCATGCTTCAACAGCTCGCTCCATAATTATTGGCGAATCAATCTGTCCGCATTGCAGCACATCATAGCGTTGAATAGTGGGTTGCCGGTACTGGATCTCAACTGAAATTTAGTATCATAATGTCATTCAAGGTTGTAAAAGCAGATTTAGTCGTTTAACATCAACTTTCTGTTTGAAAGAAGATCTTTCAGCTTGCTCAATGTCTACATTTCTAATTTTCTACGTTCACTTTAAAGCAGGAAGGTCTTGCAAATTGGTCGTGTTTCTGGCTAATAACGGCGGTTTTCGAACTTTTGCTATTCCTTTTGCATTTTTAGCAGTTAAGCCCAATGACTACAAATGTAGCAGTCATAAAAGTATGTGTACTTCTACATTTGCAAGCGCTGTATAATTTTCTATGATTGTCCAATGCATCCAAACTCAGAACAGTCGCCAGAAATTTTTCAATAGGGGGGGCTTTGCGGTTCTGCGGGGGCTTGACATTCTAAAAATTGACAAAACTCTACTGATTTATAGTGTTTTACGTTTCAATTTGGAGACTTGGAGCTTTGTTTGGGGGGGGCTAAGGCCCCCATGGCGACGGGATTGTCCAAACTACGTTGTATTAACGAAATTCCGCATTGACGAATGTTTTTAGGTTAACTTTTGCTGATTTATTTACTGTGTCATACTTTTACGGTTTTTGCAGCAAACCGATTTTTTTCCGGTGTAATGCTCTCCACTCGGTGTGTATGTTATGCAAGTTGATAGTTTTCCTGTGTATGTTTGATCCCGATATTGACAGCACCAAACATGAAGCACGCAGTCATGACAACAGCGTCGAGACAAGGTTTTTCCTGAGCGTTCTTGTAGGCGGTGCTCGACTGAGGTAATACGCTACTGAGCTAGCAAACGGACAAGATAATGAAAATGAAAAATTGTTTTTTCAGCCTAGAACTGAGTGTTTAACAAATTGAAATGAATTCTCATGTCTGCATTGACAAGAAGTGCGAAGTGTCGGATAATGACGTTTGTCAAGTCTGCTTGAAACGAGCAAGCGCTGTTGTCTTTCGTTCAGGCATTACCCGCTTGTGGAACCACCCGTCGGCGCGTCAGGGCAAATCAAGAACATCGGAGTGGAGAAGTGCTTGGACGGACGCAATGGCGGCTCAGGGGCGCCTGTTTATCTGAGCAATTGCAATAGCGTCTCGTCGGATATGGTAAGCTTTTGTCCGCGGAGTTTGAGCGTAACACTGCAGTCTTTGTGCGGTGTTTTTGTGCTGATCCGGCGAATAAGAGTTGTGCAGTGAGGTTGAACATCCTCACATCCAGGATGCGTCATAGTTACGACCATAGGTTTTGAGATAAGGTGTGTCCGAATTTTACAACCGGCACGCTTCGCTATTTTTCTGAAAACTGTTCATGTTGTTCTTTTTACTCGGATTCTGTTGGTGCAGTTTAAGCTTGAAGTATTTAGTCCCCACCAAGGCGGCGCAGTCAAACCGATCGGCAATTTTTATTTGGAAATCAATGGTAAAAGTTGGAAAGGGAGTAACAAAAATCGGAAAATGAAAACACCACATGTGTGGTAAGAAATAGTATCAAACAAATATGCAAAGTGGAATGAGAAAATATGTCAAAGAGGGTAGCAAGAATTATTTCACACGAAGGAGGACCAAGTATTAATTTGTGCCTTAGGTTTGTTAAGCCATTTATCTTCACAGTTGTCCAGAGAGTTAAAACTGGATTGTTCTACAAATATAACATTGTAAGATTCATGAATCTGTGGTTTGTTTGGATGCTATGGAACACTATACAATGCCGCGATAAACCGATTTTTCTGCCTCCCCTCCCACATTCAACCAGTTAAAGGCCTCCTTAGAGTGCATCTGTCAACCTTACCACCTCAACATTTCTGTTTACGCTTCCACTACCGCTTTGTGCTGAGTCATCGCTGCATTTCACGTAGCTGTGGTTTTGCTGCTCTGCATTTGGTGTCAGATAGTCTTTCAGTTTTACTGAAAGCAATTATTTGAGAACGGCATGGCAAAATCGGGGTCAGGAAATGCTTTTTCTATATACTACACGTTTCGCGATCTTCATCTTTTTCCTCCTGCAAAGCTTTTCGCGCCGAGGCAACGATAAAATTGCACAAAAATTTGCCATCGTGTGGGTCTGGTAGAAATGAACAGAAAATCAAGGCGTTGAATCCAAAACCAAAACCTCCTTTTGACCCGCAGTTCCGATTTCGGTCGAACAGATTTTGTTTTCCCATGAGCCGGCAGCGAAAACCTTAACATTCTGTTGTGCTTAACTTTAACAGAAGTGGTGGCTGACGTGGCACGAAGACATTCGCCCTGGTGGGGCAACCCCGGATTCATCGAGGAAGGTTTGCTTGGATTGCGTTGGACGCGACAACGTGGCTTCGTTTTGGGAATGCCACCACATGCAAGGCAACCAACTTTGGAAGTACATCGTAAGTCTACTTTTTGCATGTTTGGCTGAGGATCTTGCATGTGTTTTAACATTCTGCACACTGATCGTCTCTTGGCAACTGCGCCGTGTTGTTGCTTCTTGGACAGTGATGTCAGTGGAAAGCAGGATGGTTTGTACTTAGAAATTGAAAGACGTCCGAGACAAAACTGTGGGTCATTTGTATTGTTTTGGGGTTGCGTTAAGCCTTATCCGTTAATATTACCGTATAACGCATGAATAGTGCAAAATGTATATCTCCAATTTAATTTAAATGATGCGCAGATCTCGCAACGCTTGGCGGTCAGTAGAGATCGATGAAAAAAGCATTTTTTGTTTTCAATTTTGCTTCATCGGTTGAATCCGCTGTAGCCATACATTCGGAAACAGCACGTCAAGGCGCGTAGCCTGGGGGGGGGGTCGGGGTCGGAAGGCGCGGTCGCTCCCCCAAATTTGAACTGCAATTGTTGAACCTTCGAGCAAAGATCGTCATGGTTGCGTGAAGCAAAGTGTTTATTCGAGTTCGCAATTCTGACCCTACCAACCCTAAATTGTTTTCGTGGTTCCTAATACGTTTAGTTCTTCGTGCTGGAATGCTTATAGGGCGGACTAAGCAAAAGAAACACTCACAACTCAATCTTCTGTGAGCATCATGAAATGATCAGCGGTTTGACTTTATTTTTCCCCCGGCAAACGTGTAACTTGTTAATCCATAGTTCGATCACAAACAACTCTACCACTCGGTGTCCGACTCGTGCCTGGAAGCGTCTCCCGGCGAAGAAAAAGTCTACGCGCGACGTTGTGACCATAACAACGTCAATCAGCTCTGGGTGTGGACCGACGTCAACATCACGCGTTTGAGCGAGTTCAACAGCAACTTGAAAAAAGCGATCTACCAGGTCGAAGTATAAGGCTCTCTGCAAACGATAGGGCAGGCCGTCGTAGCTGGTAGAATCCTGTAGCTGCTGCAGCCGACGCTGCGTGAGACCGCGAGAATATCCGATCGAGGACGAGTCGAGACGCTCGCTGAGCAGTTGGTTTATTTCTAAAACTTGACTTGTCCAGCACCCAATTCCAAACTGGTGTCGTCAGTTTGTTTGACGAAATTGTGGTATGTTTCCGGACCGCTGCGAAGTTGTCCTGAGCGTTCTTGAAAATGCGGTATGCTAACCATTGTTCGAAAAAGCACGGTATGCCAACCATTAGCTGCAAAGTGATTATTGCCTTGATGTGCTTTTCTCGTTTCACATCGAAGCGTCTGAGGAGTGATTGCCAGAGTAGTCCGCACCCTCGTTTGTGCCCCTCACGCCACCCCAAGGTTTTGCAACTCGCAGTAGCCGCGGCTCTGTCGGTTCGCTTATCAGTGACGTGCACTGCATCTCGCTCAACTGTATTCTCTTCGCACTTCCCGTAACAGCCGCGCTTTAGTTTCGTAGCGCCGCATTTTACATCACAAGTCGATGGATGGAAATTTTTGCAATTTGAGATTTTTTTGCCGTTGCCAACGATACATCGCGACGAACAGCCTGTCGTGGCCAGAACCGCTCTTAGTGCTCACTGTCCACTTCTGCGATTGTTGTCCCTCAGCGTAAGCCCGTCCCCGAAGGCAACATAGTTAAAAATGTGTTCGTGATCGTGCGGTCAGTTGCATTACAGTATGTTATTTAACTTCGCTGCTGCTCCGTCTGCACCGCTGTGGTGCATCTGGATCGTCTGTTTGTTTGTGTTGACATTTGACATTGCAGTCTCGTTGCGGTGAATGTTAACTTTATTTTTTTCTGTCGTCCCCAATGTTGGTAGAGTGTTACGTGGTGGTGAAAAAAAAACATTGTTTACTTTCGAACGTTTGTAGTTGCCGCCTTGCTTGCTGTGATTGACTGTTGTAACTTCGTGCGTGTACATCACTGTTTCGTTCCACTATTGTTCTGTGATTCCTGCAGCACAGTGTGCGTGTTCGGCCTCGTCATCCAAAGTGCGGGACGGGTCTTGAAATTTATTATCTCTGCAGCCTGAGACTTTTAACCGGAAAGATTTCCAAGGCGTTCGTTTGTTGAAACACGTGATGACGCAAACATCTGAAACTGCGAAAGGCTGCGTGGACATGGGAGGACATTCTTGGCAAATGTTTCAGTGTCAATGCTGCTTCAACAGCTTGCCTGCTTCGAAGCTAAAGTCCTTGAGGCAAAAACCGCATGACTGGCTGTGTCACGATCGTGACACATGCCTGTGGCGAAATGCCAGCCATAAAATCTCTGTCCACCGCAGTTGCTTACGCTCTGTGGAAATGTTCGGTTCAGTCTTGCTAAAGCAATCTTCTATCTCGTGCGCTCAAGCAATCTTTTATCTATCTCTTCTATCTCGTGCTCTTTCTATCTCGATTTAACGAAAGCACATCGCAGAAACTCCAGGTGTTTGAGCTCATGTTCGTATTCCTATATGTTAGCGCTGATCCCGTTGTGTTAGCTCGCAGTGTGTTCGCTTTGCAGATCGGTGATTTATATCCAAAAACAAACTTCTGCAAACCTCAAGAAGTTGACCAGATGCGCTTTTAACTGGCAACGCCATTTGAGCGAAGGAATAGCAACTTTCTGTTCACTATTGAGTGACGTTCAGTTAGCCGTTAACGAACAAAGTCCGGCGTCTCTGCGGCAGTGACCCGTGCAATATGTGGTCACGTGCTGTTAATTCGCATACTGCTTGTTGTGTGTTTGCACTTGTTCTGTGTTGTTTGGTGCAACTAGAATTTGTTCTTTCTGGAATTGATAGAAAAGCGGAAAACGTTTTTTTGCAAATTCAGCTGCGAAAGTTCGTGGTTTCGCTTCAACGACAACAGCTGAAAATGTCACAAAAAGCTGTCATCATCCGAAAATTTCCAGTCTGTCAAAACGAAATCATTATGCAAATCGTGAAAATTCGTCAAAAATCCTGCAAAAATGATGGGTGTTTCTCCTGCGATAACAATTTCCCCAAATTGCAGTAGTTGATCAGTCTGCTCTGGCTGCGAGCCTGACAGCATTCCGATAAATGAACGAGAACGGGAAAACACGGTATCCCAAGCGACCTCAAGGTTTGGTCGAAATTTGTGTTGGGCGTCAAAATCGTAGCGAAGTTTTCGTTTCGAATCATCGCATCCAACTTCAGTTCCTAAGTTGCTTTTTTCCGGATTTTTTACGATTACTTTGTTTTCGTAAACTTATGACATACTTTATATTTTTTCGAATGAAATGCTTGCTCGCGTCCTGCATCATCTCTGCAGCCTGCTGTTCGTAACCCTTGTTAGTAGTGTTTGATATTGTATTGGCAGTAACCCTGTGAACTGTAGCGCCGCTTTTTCCGTACGTGTGTTGATGCAACGCAGAGAACTGACAAAATAATGAACTGACGTGGCGCGTGTGGTTGTTTTTCACTGGTAAGAATTGATCGGTTGCATGTCCTGGCACTGAGGACGTTACAGGCGCGCAAATGCGTGGCAAATCTCACATTTTTGTGTGCCTTGTAGTGTAAGCTTTCGCTTTACGACCATTTTTGTCACGGCGATATTACTATTCGACAGGGGCATATCTAGGGGGGAAGGATTGAGGCGATCGCCCCCCCCCTACAACCTACGAAAGTAACTATATTCACCATAATTTTGTACAATTCGGAAAGCAGCATTCGCGATATAAGGCCATTTTGTCGTCCATTGTTTCGTCACAGCGGTGTTGTGAAGTAAACTTCATCCCTGTTACAGTAGCGAAGCTGTTATGAGACTTGACTATGAAATATTACTGAAATCGCCCTCCCCCCTAACGTTACTGGCTGGATCCTCCCCTGCTAATCAGTAACACCGGCTTCGTGTAAGCTTGGTGATTTGTTTTACACAAGGCTAGACCGTCAAAATGGTTTTGCCACAAGACACGCACCCGGCTAAACGCAAGGCTAAGATTTCTCGTTTTGGATCTAAACTCAAAGCGAGGCCTATGGTTTTATTTTTAAGATAAGAATGGAAACTCACTAACTTCTTTATGTCCTCCCATCTGTAATTAAGCCAAAGCGGCTGTATTGTGCAAACGTTTTTTTATTAAATTTTTCTACGGAAGGAAGATCCTCTACGGGTAGACAATCAAAAGATATCTTTTCAGCAAGCAAACAGATAACATCTACAGCAGTGATTCCCAACGTGGTGTGCACGTCATAGAGGGAGTGATTCGATGGTTAAGAGGGGGAATTGGAGAATGAGCTGTGATGGTGCATTTTTAGTGACCTGTAAAAATGTCCGCAGGTAAAGCATCAGTTTTGGCCAGGAAGCAATCCCCGTGGATGTATCATGATATGATTGTTGCTCCGCCAAAAAAGTTTGGGAAACTGGTCTACGGTGAATGATTAGTTCCCGAGAAAGGAATCTTTTCAGTCAATATTTGCCAGGCAGAAACATTCATGAGACAATTTGTTGACTCATCAGGAAATAAAACAGACAAGGACCAAATGTCAAACATCAAAGGCTCGCAGAGTCTTGTGGATTTTGCGCATGGATTCTGACCTAAACGATCGCGGCATTAACTTGCATTCTCTTCGACAGAGTCTACAACGGTAATCTGTGACCAACCAGGTTGGGGGTGATGTCACAACAGCCATTCTGTGATACGGTACTCAGCGGCTGCTATTCGAGTACATAAGCTTCAGGATATAAAGTTTTCACACTACTTTTTACGTAAAAATATAGAAAGTTTCGAAAAAGCAAGCGCATTAATACAGTTTTTGCTTTAATTCATAACCAGCTCTCACCAATCAAGTCATTTCCTTCATATAAGAAACGTTAGACTTAGATAACGGCTAGCTTTTACAAATCAAAGGAAGCTACCCGTTGAAGATCTTTGCTAGTATTTCTCAACATTTTCAGGTTTTTGAAAGCATTTTTCAGGCTTCCGCAATTCAACTATCAACAATAACCGGCATAAATTGAGTCTCATCTGGCATACGAAGTTTTGCATTGCTTGTTTATTGCTAAGCCAAACTCACCAAATCATCTGGTTGTTTAAATCCGATTAAATGAATCCAAAAGTTAAATGCTTGACTTTTTCACAACTGCTTATGCTTGCTTAGCTTCTTCAACTTCGCACGACAACATTACTGAAAGGACAGATCTATCCAGGCCCGTAACTAGGGGGCGAAAATCCCTTTGGAAAATGTTTTTCCCTCCTGGAAAAATGTGTTGGACATAGTTAAAAAAATTTGGGCCCCTGTCAGAAAACTCTTCGCCCTCCCTTTGTCCCAAGCTGGTTACGGGCCTGGGTCTAGATATGACAGTGAATGTAATGTGGTTTTGGTATAGCTGTTTCTATCCATGGAAACATTTCAAGCCGTAACTATTTGTGGGATGTGTTCTTGTGATAGGTTGCCACCATCTTATGAGCTTCACCCCTCTGCATTACGAAAAGAATGATTTAGTTCATGGGCGCAAAGATTTGGAAAACTTCTTTGAACAGTAGTGAAGTCAAACTTCAAATGTTTAAGAACTCTATTTGTTGGCATCCTAATGCTATTTATAGACATTTGAAGCAGTTCAGTTTAATCACGGCAAGCGCAGGAGCTGCAAAATAATTCCAAAAAGATCAAGCCAGTCAAGCAGCACCCAATTGTTACTGAACAATATGCCGAATGGGAGATCGCAAAAAAATCTTGAAAGCAGGCAATGGAAATGATTGCTTCAAATGAAGCGAAAGCATCATCAATTAACCGACGCAAGCAATAGGGAAACACAAGAGATCTAGCGGTAAAAATCCAAACGAATAGATAAGAGACACACAAATGCAGCCAATGGCATCAGTCAGTGGCGTAGGAGGGGGGGTTAAGGGTGTGCAAGCTCACCCCCAAAAGTTTTGATTTGGTGAAAATCCGGGCAAAATCTGTGGAAATTTGGACAAAATATGTGAAAGCCTTTGTAAAAACGCTTGATGTGCATTGATTTTAAAAAAATGGCGCCCAAAATCAAAGTGCAGGCGTTTTTTTTCTTTTTCTTGGGAGATCATTTTTTTATTTTTTTGCGTGCAAGTTACGGGAAATTTGGGCAAGTTTGGGGGAAACTTGAGCAAAAATGATGCTTGATGTCCTTTGATTTGAAAAAAATGCGTCCGAAATTAAATGAAAGGCAGTCATTTTTGGAGGTCGTTCTTTGGAGTTTTTTCGGGCAAGTTTGGAGAAATTTGGGCAAAAATCCTTCTCACCCCCAAAAATTTGCCTGTTCCCACACCTGTGATATCAGTAACACGAATATCAATCTTCACCACAGTTGAATATAAAAAGTAAAACAATAAGAGCAAAATAAATTCCCTTAATATGTTTGCAGAAGGCATCCTAAAAATTATCGTGAAACAACATAGATCAACTATTGCCAAAATATGCTTTAACTTATGCAAAAGGACATGCTCCAACTTATAAAATGATAACGAAATGGAAGCATTTTGTTGTCACGACAGTCAGTTAACCACGAAACTTAAAAAACATTGAGTTGGAAAAGGTGATTAAAACTTGTCTGAGCAACTAGACTCGTCATCCCAAGTTGTCTGCACAATCGACATGCAATCAATACAGCAGATTCAGTTCGATTGCCCAACTATCCTCGTGCCATTTGCTCCTTGAATGTTCGATTGGCCGAAGTAAAATGAGAAGAACGGATTGTTTTACTTCAACGAACACTTGTCGCTGGGTTTTTGAATACAGCTTCACTACGATTAAACGTGAACGGCCAAATGACTTTACATTGGCTCGACGTAAACCTCTTGAAGTAGCCGAAGTGCATTGCGATCAATCGATTGGCTATAACTGTAATTGTTATCAAGCATTCACAACAGTCTTTTTTAGGTCGCATAACCAGGATTGGATGTCAATAAGGTTGTTCCAAACGATAAAGAACGCGTACAGCTGTCAGGAGCTCAAAGTGCACGAACTGGGACAACGTTTGCAATGGTGCAGTAGTTCGGTATGATTTAACAAGGATGAGCGAGTGCTTTGGAACCTTAGAAAGAAACAAGAAGGTAGTAGGCCCAAGTCGGGCAGAATGCATTCAAGCATTGTGTAATCGCCTTGCTACACCAAAAACTGCCTGTTCTGCGGCAAGAAAGGAACGTGTTGGTTCAACAAACAGTGGTCACAGAAACGATAGGTTTAGCAAACGCCCATTTACAGCTCCGCCACATAAGAAAGATGATTCAAAACAAAACGTGAGATCAAGCACTCGAAGAAAGACTTCTGCAAGTTGTAATAGCTGTCCTACAGACGATGACAGCTGTGTGTTTCGAAGACGCAAGAACTTCAATGCTTTACACTTCAGCGGATCTGCAAGACTCAAGCGAGCACAACTTCTTTGGGAAATCGGACTTCTTCGAGATCAATGTTTTTTTGACATTAGAGACGTGATAAAGCAAGATCATG
>Ga0210059_1013236_pt1 | contig 12365 bp, 7 predicted proteins | sample Ectturendosymbi2_FD_188042 | JGI IMG/M metagenome (GOLD analysis project Ga0210059, IMG submission 188042) | Ecteinascidia turbinata endosymbiont from Florida, USA - Sample 2 (SPAdes) (version 2) | ecosystem: Host-associated > Tunicates > Ascidians > Unclassified | place: Key West, Florida...
CCCCCTGCTTTGCGGCCCATTTTTTTTTAACTTTCCCGTTCAAGGTCGTTTAGTTGACAGCAGATAACTTTCAGTCAGCAATATTTTAAACGATAATTTAGAAATCCTCTAGTCTAGCCTGCATTCAATATTTCCCAAATGCATGATAAGTTGTGTTGTATTTTTAGACCAGCAATGTCCAACCAAAATGGCTTACTGGGCCAAAAGTCATGTCGCTATCTTAACCAGGGCCGCACATTTAATGACATATTAATGAGGGTCGCACAATGAATGACTAACTTATATCTGAGCAAACTAAATTTAGCTTAACCTAATACACTGAAAGCGTTCGAAGCCTAACTGCAATGGTAACAGACATGATAAAGTGGCACTGAGGAACACCAGCATCAAAATGTCAAATTCAAGGTTATCAAAATGAGGACAGGTTGTCAGTTGTAGGAAACTTTTACTGGAGCGAAAACCTAAACTGGGCCGCACAAAACCTTCGACTGGGTCGCGGGTTGGACATAGCTGTTTTAGACGGTCGGGTAACTAGAGATATTTATGACGACACACACCTGTAGTTGCTCGGATCCTGCGCGAAATTTAGTCAGACCGCGGTCGTAGTGTTGAAAAATTCATTTCGAAACTAAGAAACAGTCGCAGAAATGGGAAGATTGATTTTTCGTGCATTTCAGTGTGAGATGGAACTGGATTATATTACTGTCAGCAGATTGTTGCTTGTCCCAATAGCAAAAGGTTTGTGAAAGCGTTCAGAATTGGTTTCAGTTAATTTATCTGAATTATCTTGGCTGCAGTATTGTGTTCTGCTGCCTTGTGTATATGGCTTTGAAACATCTTATGTAAGTGGTTTGTAACTACAGTTTTAACTCTACCCACACATGTCCTGCAACCTCAGAATTTTGTACGGATTTTCTGTAATGATTTAGAAGCGATTCTTTCGCCTATTTCAGCTCTTTTCCCCGGAGTTCAAACACTTTTATCAGGAAAACACTTGAAAGAATTCGCGAATCATATGCATTTAGTGAAAATGATTTAAAACATCAAATAACTTTTCCAAAGAATTTGCTTCGGAAGGAGTCGAAGCCGCCTATATCGCTCGAACATTTCTTTTCATTTATGGCTACTTAAAAAGCTGCGTTTGACTGTACTGGCAGCTGTAACTCTTCCCGTCATCAGCGCTTCATGCGAGAGAAGTTTTTCAAAAATGAAATCAGTGAAAACATTTCCCAGAATATCTATGACCAGTGAAAGTGTGGGTAACATTCATCTAATTTCAGTTGGAAGGTACGAGCTGAAAAATAGATTTATATGATTTCGTTGATGAATTTAACAGTCGGCATAACAATCGAAGGAGTAAGTTAAACGTTGAGGTGGTGAGGATATACAATTCTAACGTTGACTGTGGAGGAATCTGCGTGAGAATTATATTCCTCATTGTCTATTTGCCTGAATCTTTTTAAGTTTAGAGTTAGTGCGTGCTTCACTTATGGCAAGACATTACCCCCCTGGAAATTGGGAATAAGAACCAACGCTTTCTAGAAAACGTGTAGTGATGAGCTTGCAGTTCACTCATGGCCGCTTCTTTGCGTTGCCAAACTTTGGAGCGGATTCTTCTGCTGTTGGTCTTTGTTGCGTAACAATAACAACAGCAAATCTTCAAAGGTTCACGTCAAGTTACGATAGTAGGCCCATTGTTGCATGTTGCCGTTGAACGCAGACGTATCGGAAGGTAATGCAGAAAGACAGTGACTGCTAGTAGCAATAAGCCGCGTATTTTTATACTGTGTGAAAAGAAGCTTGAGTAAATCTGTAGCAATGCATCCACAAGTTTGAAATATCCATTGCTAGTGTGAGACTGAGTGTGACCAATGTGCCTGAGTGAATAGCTCAACTCAACCAAACGACTCTTATGCAATATGCAGGCGACTTCTTTTCACACACTGCGTGGCTCATTTATCTATCTATGCAGGGTTGTGGAAACACGTCTTCATCGTTAAGGTTTAGTTATGAGTTCTGAATAGGCAAGTGCAAAACTGTATTTGCTGTGGCGAATAATTCATTTGCTCAATATTTTTAAGCCTGCGTGGCGTTCTAACTTTAGTAAGTTGTCCGATAGTCATTGTCAACTTAACAGGTCTACTTCTCATTGCTTGAAACAGTTTTGCGAGAGTGTCTAACTTTCCTGTTATTTTGCCACTAATGTTGTTCTGACTGTTGATTATATTGTTAAATGACTAATTTGTAGAAAGGGCTCGAAAGATGAATATTAGGTAATTTATGAAAAGAAAAAGCATTTCCGATAGCCGAAGTGAAGAAAACATTTCAGACCAAATATTGAGAAGTGAGATTCATCCCGCACAGACTAATGAGAGCACTGCAAACGTACAGTAGTTGTGGATTTTTCAAGTCCAATTTAGACGCAGTTATCCCGATTATACCCCATTTTTCCCGATTTATATGCCCTTATGTCCCGATGATATCCCAGCTCAGCAAAAACTGTGAAGGATATCAGAAAGTACCCCTTTTGTCAAACTCGTATACACGTAGGCGTACGAGGCAGGGGGACGGGAGGGTCGGCCGCCCCCCCGGGCTTGAAAAAACGTTTATTTTCAGGGCAAATTTTTTCCGCCCCTCCAGTAAAATGCCTTCCCGTACGCTTATGCGTATACACTTCCACTTGAATAGGATTTTAAAAGGATGCGAATCGAGCGCGTGCTTTCATAGGGAATTTTCTTCGCCGTGTAGATGGGTTAAAAGCGTTTTGTGAACGTCCACTTGCATTGCATCGTCAGCAACCCGAAAAGGATAAGCGAAATAGCGAAATGCCGACGTTGCCCCCCTGGAAAATTTCGGCGGACGCCCATGAGTGTAGCCTACACTTACACACATTGAAATAGCTTTATGCTCATCAGTTCATGTCCCAGCAGGAATAGGCTACTGTTGTTATGGCACCAAATAGATTTTTGTTATGACACTGACCCTCTTGTTGTTATGACACCGAGATTGTTTGCATTTCTCAAGTATAGCAACCTCTGTCGCGTCGTGCAACATCTAGAGCAGCTATGTCCAACCGAATTCCTTACTGAGTCAAAAAGCATGCCACTATCTTAATGAGGGCCGCACATTGAATGACTTACTTTGATCTTAGTAAACTAAAATTTAGATCTAACTGCAATGGCAACGGCTGTTTGTCACCTCACTCCGTACGTGTAACTTTGATGTCATAGGCAAGTTTAGTGCAAGTGGAACAACAAGGGAAGAAATCAGAAAACTAGATATCAGGGTTGCCAACTTGGATTTTTTGAAGCCAGGTGTTGAAATTCCGTCTTTTTGTGACCTCCTGGATTTAAAAAAAAGTCAAAATAAGCCAAACAAAATCTGTTTTTTTTCAGTTGGAAAGACTTGACCCCGAAAAAGGATTGTCAGAGTTACGTATTCAATATTACAAATCTCATATGACGAGGGTCCATGAACATGCAGGATGCGAACTTCCCCTCTGCCATGTAGACTTTGGTTACAAGTTCCTGGCTATAACTTACTACAGTAACGTTTATCCAAATGACATACGCATGATCTAGAAAAGCAATACACAAAACTGTGTTTTGTTGATAGGGCAAATGTGGTATTTTCAGGCAGCATACCTTAGACATACAGTAGCAAAACTTTAGGTCGGTGTGAAAAAGTTCAAAAATCCTGCAGGAGAAAGCACTTTTGATAAGGTTGCAACGTACGCACTGTGTTACTTAGCAGCACCAATTTCAAATGCAGATGGAACATATGTTCTCGACTGTAACTTTAACAAAAACAACGTTAAGGAATCGAATGAAGCTTGGGACGTTAGATGCACTGTTATGTACAAAAATGGACCTCAGTTTTAAAAAAATGTTGCAAAGATTTTACTGTTACTCCAAAAATTGCTCGATTTATGTAATAAGAAACAAATATTATGTATGACAATGTAATCACGGGAGAAGAAAACGTTTTTGAAGATTTGAAATTGCATTGCATCGGTGTCTGTGATAGGTTGTAATAAAGTGTCCATCTTGTCTTTGCTATCCGGCTTTTTTTCGTGACGACGTCTGGCTTTCTTTGGTGACGACAGGTTGGCAACCCTGCTAGATATACGTTTTGCAACAAGTTGTCAGTGGACACGTGGAAATCTCCCGCTACGCTGTATAGATGTGATAAAGTGGCATTGAATACCACTGCATCAAAATTTTCAAGATTCAGATTATCAAACTAAAGACAGGTTGTCCGTTTGTACTTATACAACAGCGAAAACCTAAACTGGGCCGCATGCGGGCCGCGAGTTGGACATAGCTGATCTAGAGTCTACTAAGTCTCTATAGCAGTGTTTCTCAACCTGTGGGCCATAGCGCAGTTGGAGTGGGCTCACGGAGTTAAGACAAAATATGTTAGAATAGAGTTATCTAGAGACATCTCATCACTACACTACTGAATTGCATACAGGAATAAATTCGCTACTTTAGAATAATGTGTGTTTGTTTATGCGTATTAACGCAAAGACTATTTTAACAACGTAGTGGGCCATGCACAATTTTTACCAAACGTTATCTGGGCCACGTAAGTAAAAAGGTTGAGAAACACTGCTCTATAGGTTGTCTGCGCCGACACCAGAAAGCGACCATAAAGAAAGACTGAATGTGCTTCCGCCTGACGGCATGCTCATTGTAGATGATGCGAAGTCTTGGACACACAAAGTAAAACAAAAAAGCTTCTAAAAACGATATTATAGTAGTTTAAACGTGCAGAAAATAGAAAGTTTACGAACTCTGAAAAAGATTGAACAGGCACAGTTGTGTGAAGATAAATTGAAACTACCAGACAAAGGCGTGCATGGCGGTGACGTGAATCACAGAGCAAAGAAATGCAGTTGGTCTCCTACTGATTATAATCTGGATATTTACAGTTATGACCGATAACTAACTCAGTGTGAAAAAAATGCAATAATATACAGATTTTGTTGATACTAGAGCGCAACTATGTGAGCTAAAATAGTTGGATAATCTGTTTTTGGGTTTAACTCTGCTACTAGGTGCACGTCTCCAATACTAGACTTTATTTGACGACATACTTACGCTAAAAGCATTCGTAGTCACGAGGTGAATTTGAACTTGTAATATACCTTGAACAACCTACTCTCGGTTAATTACGAGAACAGGTTATCCAACGTTGTCACATACTTTTCGGTTTTCAGTTAGTGGCAGCCTTGCTTGTAAATGCTCAAATAGACAGCTATGATACAATCTAAACAGAATTCCGAAGAACCAATCTACAAATGTGGTCTCTCTGAATCAAGAAAGTATCATTGGAGAGCTCTTTTTTCATTCAAGTCACTCGCTGTCATATTCAGCTCTCTGTTGGTCGCTCTAATGGGATCGGCCGCTCATGGAGATGTTCTATTTTTTGGAGTCTTGATTTGGAAAAGCTGGAATCAAATTTCGTTGTTCTCTTCGTCCTCTGCAGAACATCTCCAAACAACCAAGTCGGATGCGATTACTGGAAATGTCACTGAGCCCAACAAAGCAACACCAAGCAGCAATGTCGATGGGGATATTGGTTTTCTAGAATCGTTTTATCTAAAGGATCTTTCTACCTTCGTGCTGTCGTCGTTGCTGATCTCATATGCAGTGTTTTTTGGCGTTGGGGGGTTTCTGCAATGGTAAGAAAGTGCAACAAAATGAGACAAATTATTGCTATGTTTATAAAATGAAACTTTGTGAATTTTGTTGAGGAATATGCAACTCATGAGAATTCTTATCTTTACTTTCGCAAGCAATTTGTTTTAGCGAAGTTCAGTTTTACGGTCAAATAGTTTTCTGTTAGGGGTGCATTTCACAGCTAAAGTTGCGTACAAAATAAGAAAAACTGATGTTTTCTCATTTTTAATGTTACTTACACCTCATTAATCTATAATTAGCGTGTACTTTACAAAACAAACCGTATTTGTAAAATTTCCAGACGTCTGTTAATATTATCTAAATTGCCCACTTAAAGAAGTCTTACCGTTGGTTTAAACAAAGTGTATCCGTGGATACTGCATGGTTATGGCAAATGAGCATTGTCTGCTAAACACCAATATTTTTCTTGTTAATTGCCAGGTTTTATTTTTCTGCAATTTGTTTGGTCGACTCGGCTACAGTTAAAGCTTTTAGAAATGCTGTTCACACTTGTAACAGCTGTTTTCAACATAAATTGATTCGATGGATGGCCCCTACAAATTTGAAGCTTTTTTTTGTACTTTGGTTTCATTTTTCCGTTTGTGTAGCAAAGCACTTTGAAACTAAGCATGGCTATCTCTGTTTGTTGCCCTTGGTGGAGTTTTGAAGCTAATAATTCCTGTTAAATGTCATATAATCTGCATATTTTTAAGGAAATACTACATACGGAAAAGGAACTGTCCTCAAGAGTGGAAATGCCAACCCGAAAGGTTTCTTACCAAAGAGGTGCGGATTTTGATTCACGGTTTGTGTAGCTTTCTCAGCAAAGTAACTTCATTCAATAAGCAAAATTCGGATTAGCTTACTTCTTATTAGAAGTTTTGCTGGTCTTTAGTGTTCGATTGATGGTAAACATAGGTTTAACTCTGCGTATCTGGTTACATTTGATACACTTCATCAATTAGATTTCTTGATGAAAAAAGCCAAATCCTCTTTACACTAATTTCCACTGAACGTGGTTCTGTAGATTTCTTCAGGATCGTGTATTTGCAAGTTTTATGTGGGCTTAAGGTTATTGTATCATCAACGCAATAAGTGCGAGTGTGATACTTGTATTCCTGTACTTCGACCTAAGCGCAAAAACATACCATCCCCGGTCGCCTGTGGTTCAGTTACTTGAAGTAAAAAAATCGGTTTCTTCCAGTCCCATGAGCTGTCGACGAGTGTACATGAAAACGAATACAACATAATTGCACAACTAAGTAACAAGCTCTAATGTTCTCTAACAGCGTAAGCATTGCTTGCACGTTGTAGGTCTGACGATAGGTAGTGTCACGTAAAATCAATTTCCTATCAAAATTTCGCTGATGGCATGGTTTAAACTCTTCACCTGTGTGGTGACTAGTTACTTGTTCTCTAACAGTTTGTGACAGATGACCCCAAAAACAGAGAACCAATAAAAATTTTATAAAATCCTACAGAGATCCAGAAAACTTCAAGCAATTTGCTGGTTTTAAACTTCAGTTTGTCTACAATCATTTCCCAAAGTTTTAGTCATTGAACATAAAAGTCATGTTCTTTCCAAAATATGCTCCAAATGGCCTCCACGGCGTTGGAGGCAAACTTGCCGACCGAATCCCGTATGGCATCAATGTTTCTTTGCGTCCTCGCGCTCACCGTCCGACCAGAATAAGTGTCTCTCAGACCTTTCGAATTAAGATTTTCCACAGTCCCACACTCTCTAAACTTCTGAATCCAGTCAAAAATTCTGCTTTTTGATGGAGCATGACGACACTGAAACTTTCTCCGAAAACTTTCTTGCACTACTTTGTATGAATTGTTAGCGAAATAGGCCTCCACGCAAAATGCCTTCTGTTTGGTTGACCAAGACATGGTGGGAAAAGCTATTGTTGCAATGTTTCATGCACTAAGTCTACTGCCACAACCTGAAAAAGAAAAGAGGATTAATTAAATTTGAAAATTTTGTTCAAAGATTTGCGGGTTCTGCTTTTTTATCACCCTGTATTCTCCTATCACGAACCCATAAATTGGTGTCAATTTCGTCATAACTGATTTCCATAGCAGGCTACAGGCTAGTACTGAGTTTGTGGTATGTGATTTTACTTCAGAATGAACGACATGAAATTCTTTTGGGAATGGTATGTTTGTTGTGTAACGGCTCCTTGTCTGGTGTGATCACTGCGTACACGTACAATGGTGGTCCCTATAATAAAGTCTACTACAACGTCAGCGACTATGGATGGTTGTACTTTTTTACGTCGGCAATGGTTTACTTCATGATGTTGGATGGCTTCTCTTACTATTACCACAGGTAAACTGGTATGGTTTGAAGTTTGGAAATGCGTACATTGATGATGAGTTGCAGTTGCGACTAATAGTATTTTGATGTAATCAGCTAAACTGCATGTTTTTGTGCTGATGCGTAGCTCTTAGTATTCCGCTGTTAACAAAACACAATTTGTAAGGCAATGAGACTGCACTGAAAATGAGACATTAATTACTTCATTAGTCAGCTTTATTACTGCGTAGTGAATTCAGTGAATGATACTCGCCTGGTTCTTGACCCGATTCAGAAAGCTAAATTCAGACAGACTTACTGAAGTGAGCAAAACTTGGTTATTATGATCGTGTTTGACATCTGTAAAAACCCAAACTGAACAGTTGTTTCTGTGCAAGTCTTCGTTACGGAAAGGCGCTCGCTTATATAACGAGAGTGCAGTTGAAAAAATTGTCGATCAGCAAAAGTTTTGCGTTCGCGGATAAATGTTTTTCGTAAAGATATTCCGCAGTGTTGATATTTTGGCCGCATCTATTTTAGAATAGGAAGTAGCCTGAAAAGAAGCATCTAAGCCTCACTTCAGCAGCCATGGCAGCTGCACGCGTGAGTTGACTGTTGGAAAAGCACGGAACTAACTGCTGATTACAGGGAACCGTGCGCATGGAAGCTATAAATCATAAACAGCCTAACTGCAACAGAAACAAAGTGATGGATATGCGTGGGCATGAGCTGCATTACTCCTGACACCTTCGGAGAAAAACCATTGCATGCCTTTCTAGCATCTTTGCGAACAGAGTATTTTCGAAAAAGAAGTAACCGGTTTACTTTTTAATGCTTCCCTGCTGCACCACAGTTTGACAGTATACCTTCCGCTGAATGTCGGCAAGGCATGGTTTTGTGAATTTTTTTTATCGGTTTTGTTTTCAATCAAAGCGGTTCACTCGCCTGTGAAGTTTGCTTGGCATTGTGATGACACACGGCAAGTCGCGGCTGGTTCGCTTGGGACTCTCGTATCGCAGCAACTGTTGCTAAATTTTTCTCAGTACCAATCAAATATTTGCCACCAAGCAATTGCGCATTGCTTGCCCTGATATTATCTATGTGCTGAAACTTAAATAGAAGCCTACGGTAATATCCTGGAAGTATAGTTACATGTTTGATGAAAGTGAATTTTTTTAGTAGATTAAAAGCTTGTCTTCGTTCTGTGACCACACATTTTAGTATCGAACTCGTACAGAAAAAATAGTTTAACTTTTGTGCAAAGCGAGCAAAGCGCCATTGCAATTAAAATTACTGATATGTTGCTAATTGTTTCTTCCTCTGTTGATGATTTAAAGCTGTTGACGGAAAGCTAAGGAATCGACAACAGTGTTCAAATTTTGATAACAGTTAGGCCACGGTTGTTACATAAGCTCTGATGGTTGTTGAGCGGAATAGGAGTTCTGCATTCTGCAAATGCCTTCCGCCATTTGAATTTGCATCTTTAAACAATGTAGCTGTGGTATTCGTTCCCACATGTTATTTTGTGCGTACAGCTTTGCATTACTCAAGCAAAGCTGCTTTTTGAAGCAAAATGGCGTTTGTGTTCAATCAATATTTTATGCAAATGGCGAACAGCGGCATTAGCGACACGAATTAAGCTTATCTTGTTTGAGGAAATGAATCGAACTGCTAAGTTTTGTTTAATGTGCTTGCTTTTGTTTAATGATTTTCTGACTAAAAAACACTTGAACATATAATTTAAAAAATGAGAATGCCTCACTCGGATTCAACTCGAAATAAAAGTCTGTGACTTCTGCTCATCAGTGGTTGTGTAACATCTTGCGCTGCTCATTTTTAAACATACACACTGATTGGTTAATGCCTGGATTGAGCATCTGATCTATGCGTACACATATCTTTAGAATATTTTACTGGAAAACATGATTTTGTGAAATAACACGTTAAGCTTTAGTAGCATTCTTTTGCCTCGGAATGTTTATTTTTGCGTACTCTTTTGTCTGAGGTTCTTAGGAGCTGTTGCTTTTATTTATCTGTTAAAGAAGGTATGTTTCAAACGTTTTTGAAATGGTACTGCAAACCGTTGAGAATACATCCTTACATGGCTTATGCTGTCGTGTTTGATCAAGTTGCCATAAACGTTTTAAAGACGCGTCGCGCAAATCGGCTTTGACATCGAAAGTGTAAGTTCAAACAAGCTAGGTATGTCCATGCTTTTAGGCGTGCCACGAATCAAGATGAGCAGGTTGACAGTGATTGAAAATAAAACGAAAAACAATGCTGCACTGCTCATTTTCAGTTTTCAGTTCATCTGACACTAGGTTCCATACTTACACAATCAATCTCACGTGATCAATATTTTGTTTTTTTAGCATACGTGCACCAGCAATTCTTTTGGGTCCTATGCAATGGTCATTACTGCTTGCTGACATGTGTCATGATATGAAACATAAATAGCCGTCGTCGTCGTTGCTGTCGACATAAATAACCATAATTGCATGTTTGACGAAGCGGAAGGAGTGCATTTACTGCATGTCTGCTATAACGTAGAATTGTGACGTCAGTAGAACTTACCATGTTGTTAACCAGTTACGGCTTTTTGCTGCTAAAAGAACTCTACTGAAATGTTGTTTCATTTTTGTTTTGTAGCTGCGTTTGCCCTTGCTGCGATTTCTCTAATAAAGCTCAGGGTATTTCGCCAGGTGTAAGGCATAGCAACCAAGATTAGTGGTTGATTATTTGATGCAGAACTGTTGCCACCCACTGGGCTTCTAAGTTGTCGGGATTGTCAGATTGCCTCTCATCACCTGTTTTGCTTACTTGCAGGATGCTCCACTGGCCTTTCTTTTACCGAAACTTCCACAAAATGCATCACCGCTACCACGCTCCGACGGCGTTCAGCGCGGTGGCGATGCATCCGCTGGAATCAACGGTCTTTCAGGCATGAACTTGCAATGCGGTCTCTTATTTTTTTACTCAGCATATATGCTTCTTGACTTCAAAATAAAAAAAGATATTAGTACATTTCTTAGCTAGTGCTCTTCGATCCGACTATTTCAAGGTTTGTTTCAATTGCTAATAACTCTTTTCCTTCGCACAAGACTGTCGCGTTTGCAAAAAATTTGAGGGGTTCGAGACTTGCTTACTGAAGTGCTGAGCTAAAGAAGAGTCATTGACTTTCGCGCTTCGCAATCACCAGAGCATCGTCCACGAGACACCCCGCATCGTTCGCGTATGATCCCCATTACTGTGATCATAGAAGAACAATGTGAAAATATTTTTTTTTAATTTGGAGGGGCCAATGCCCCTTTAGACCCGATGCCACTACCTTCACGGTTGGTAACTGATTGTTTCCAACCGCTTTCACACTTTTCAGCAGCGTTACTTCTTAACGAGAGTACCCACACGCAAAGGTCAATTACGAAGGCATACAGGGAAGGCGATTGAGCGAGCTTTGTTACTTTAGCAGTGCTTCAGGACGAACAGGCCTGAACAAAAGACACTTCTAGGATCAAGTATGTACTTTCCACGATGGGTGTAAGCAAGGAATCTATCAGCAAATTTTTAATAGGAAATCGATTTCACGTAAAATCACGCATCTTCAGTCCTGAAAATTGCAAGCAAAGCTTACAGGTGAAAAGCTGAAAGGCTGACGTAACAGCAGAGGAAAAACAAAGTCAAGACTACAATCAAAATTTCGTAATACAAGCTCATAAATCATAACATCTTAACAAACTGGCTGACGTCAAGAATACTAGTGGCGACAAAAAAACTGACTCATGAAATAAGTGTTTACTCAAAAATTAAAAAGACGTTTACTCAAATAAAAAAATGACTGAAACATCTAACTAGTTGATGGTAATGGCTGAAAAATTTCTCCAACTAAAAACTAACTCTTGGTGAAATGACTAACAACAGTAGAGAAAAATAGTAAGCCATGTGCAGGCAGTAAGTCTCTAGGGTACGCATTTAAACCTGCCACGAGTTTGCTTTAAACGTTGCGGTGGGAGTAAGCAAGCTGTTTTGAGAGAAAAGCTAGCGCACAAAGCGGAAGACAACATCGGATTGAGGCAAACAACACAAAGCATCGTAATAATTATTTCACATTGGGGGAGGATCATGTTCTGAATGTTGATTTGCACGTCAATTAGGTGATACCACTTATTTTCACAGATATCCAGAGAGTGAAAACTTGGTTGTTCGACAAAAGTAACGGTGTATGCTTCGTGCAGAGGTGGCTTGTTTATAGTGCCGTAGTTTTCTGAATAGTGCCGCGACAAGGCCATCTGGTCCTTGTCACTGTCAGTTTTACAATCTTGTTTGTTCCAATTACTGCGATGCGCTGACCATCTTTTGGAAAATTTGTTGCTAGTTTGACCAAC
>Ga0210059_1013237_pt1 | contig 12364 bp, 9 predicted proteins | sample Ectturendosymbi2_FD_188042 | JGI IMG/M metagenome (GOLD analysis project Ga0210059, IMG submission 188042) | Ecteinascidia turbinata endosymbiont from Florida, USA - Sample 2 (SPAdes) (version 2) | ecosystem: Host-associated > Tunicates > Ascidians > Unclassified | place: Key West, Florida...
CTTCATTTCATCTCTCTGCCCTGGAAGCGACTTTCATCAAATCTCTTAATCCTCTTCTCTGCAAACAAAAAGAATTCGTTTACTCTTTGAAGATTTCCTAAACCTCTTGAACTCTCCATTGGTTGACCGGTCCAACGTTTCGACGAGGTCCAAATTACATCTTCAACCAATGACAACTCGCCTTTCTTATCTCCTAAACCCTTTCTTATTGGCCACTGCTTTAACCAATGAGATCTCTTCTTTTCTGTATATAAACCAGTTCGGTAGTATCTCCACTTCATTCTGACGATATCCCCTGAAGAGTGTCAGACGAAAAGCTTTGGGATGAATCTCCTACTTCACGCCAACTTAAAGCTTGCAATCAATGCTGATTCATGACTAACTAAAATGACGTCACAATCTGCATTTAATGTCCATTAAAAATGGAATCAATGCAAAAGCTGATTCCGTGTTTTTTCCTATCAAGCGGTCAAACCTATCAAACCTAATCATGAACACTTGTAAAACCAAACTTGCGAAAAACTTTTTTGTAGCTGTGTTTCTTTGGAGGAATCTAATATTAGTTTTCAGCTTACACTACAGTAGACCAGCGGCCCCCGAATACTTTTTGGCGCGACCCTAAAAAATAGTTCTAAAATCTCGCGACCTAAACATTTTCTGAAAAAAAAAAGTTCTAAAATCTCACGACCCAAACATTTTCTGAAAAAAAGTTCAAAAATCTCACGACCCAAACATTTTCTGAAAAAAAAATAGTTCTAAAATCTCACGACCGAAACATTTTCTGAAAAAGAAAGTTCTAAAATCTCACGACCCAAACATTTTCTGAAAAAAAAGTTTTAAAATCTTGCAACCCGAACATTTTATGATTTTGTGGAAGATATTGTATAATTAAATATCAATTTTAAGACCAGTATGGAGAGTAGCGATTTTCTTGCACAAAATTGTATGAAACTTGGCACATAAAACAGTAGATGATTGGATTTATTCTGTCCAATGCGAATGGCAAATTTAAAATATTTCGCGAGCCAGAGTGGAAGATCTCACGACCTAAACCTGGGTCGAGACCCACTATTTGCGGCCCCTGATCTATAGTACACCCCAAAACATGTCAAATTACCCCTTTGGGAGTAATTGCCCACAGGTTGTGAACCACTGAAATACGGCATTAACGATTGCACCTGCTGAAGGGCGTGGAGAACAAGCCTTAACAACGTCTTGCGACAATTAATCAGCTCTTGCTTGATACATTGTCGTTCCAACTCCCGTAGCATCGGGATACAAACGGCATAACAGCCGGTTTGACCAAAACGTATTTATTTTGTCTTTTAATTACAGATTGCCACAATAAAGAAGACAAACTTTATGTGGAAACGCGCACAAACTAGAATTTGAAGAACGGCTCATGGCATTCGCCGGTAACAGCTAAATTATCTTGCAGCCTGGAATCGGTAATGACGTCATGGATGACGTTGGCCATGTTAGGGCTGGAGATGACAAGGGATCAAAGGTACCTAATTACAAAAGCCCAAAACTGCAGAGAATCTTACAACTAAGTATTCCGCTGTCCGGAATGGATGATAACAACCCACAAGTCTTGTAAAGGGAGTGATTTTATTGACCAGGCATCATTTCTGAATCAGCAACTCACTCATCAAACCAGCATTGCAACAAAACAAGGCGATGAAATGTCCATCGCCGTAACGTGAATGTCGGGAAGACAAACTACTCAATCTTAAAATGTGTGGCAAACGCGACCGCGTAATGCTCTGAAAGCCACGAAACTGGGACCGGGAGAGGCTGCACTTTTCTCACCTGGGAAGTGATGGTATTTATGCGAGTCTTTCGTGGAGACCACATGAAGTACTGCTTCAGCGTCACAAGCCGTGTTGATGCAGAAGAATCGTGAGGTTACGGGTCTTGCATCTAAACCAGTGGTTCTCAACCTTTTCGCTGAATGCAGCCAAATCCAGATCTACGATTTTGTTGGAGAGCCGCACAAAAAATTCTAACACAAGTCAATTGACACGTTTCGTTTTATTGCAGAATGAAGGTTGTTACACAAAATATTAGGTGTGTTACTGGAACACTGCTGAGGGCCGCACAAAGGGTGCTTGGGAGCTGCATGCGGCTCTTAAAGCAGTGGTTGAGAACTACTGATTTAAACTGTTGTACACCTATAGCATCACGTCGTGCAAGACAGCAACAGGAAAACGCAAAAAGTTTTTTCGAGCTGTTGTCAGTCGGTTCTCACTGGTTCCGTTTCTACACAAGGTCCTCATCACATTACGCAGTCAACCGTGGCAAAAGCCTGGCTTATGGACGGTAATAAATGTCGTGTGTCTGATTTGTTCAAAACAGAGTTAACGAGGACCGTGAAAGTTTTCCGAATCCTGTCTCATCACTAGAGGTCGCTCTCAGCACCTCAGGATCTAAATGGTCTGGGTTCGAAGCACCTGGTGAGGGCAACAATTTCCGTGCACGGCTCCATGTGTGGGCGTCGGAATGGGGGACAGGGAGACCCTGGAATTTGAAATTTCCCCATTAGCATACTGAAAAATGTTTTTCTTTTAGTTTCGAGTTGGTAAACTGAGATTTCATCACTGTTGCCCCCTTCCCTGGAAAAATGCTTTTGGTCACCGGGAAAAGCACCACTGGCCCTCCCCCGGAAAAAATCCTTCCGACAACTATGCTCCAATATGGCCATGAAACACAAACTTCAACAATTATGAGGCCAACTTATGGATCCAATCCGCACAAACACAGTGAAGGCACAAAAATCGCCAAACGTCATCTGTGAGACAAGATCAGGTCGACGGCATGGGGGAAGTCCCTGGCGACGCATTCAGGCGGTAAATCGATTGTTGTCTCGTCTCCGTTTCGGTACTTCCCCGTTTGGACCAAAATTCCTTTCATGCCGGCGTTGATTGCACCTCCGACGTCATCGCGAACGTCATCACCGATCATGACGCATTCGTTCGGTTCACACCTGAACATGAAAAGAAACGTTTGCAGAACATTTTGTGTGTTTGATGCAAATTGCAGCCACAGCAAAACGAAGACATGCTGCGACGTTTCAGCTGATACTGAACCCATCAACAGTGAGAAAAAATCACCACTCAGAGTATGTACGCAGGATAGTAAGCAGCACATTTGTGCAACTATAACGTAATAATGCGCTATCGCTGAACAAAGTAAGTGGTGCTGTGTTGAAATTTACATTTAATTCAGGTGATATCTTGCGATATGAGGCGAGACACAAGTTGCTTATTCTTTGCAAGACTATTTACAGAGATCTGTGTACTGCTTGAAAGTCAGTCTGATGCGATGGGCTGCGTGACAAGTGCTTACGAACTTTACAATCCGTACCACTTTCGTTTTTGTAACAGTACTATGCTAGTCTGCATTTCCAATGCAGGAGGAAATACTGTCACATATATTTACTACACGACTTTGAAACGCCAACGTGTATGTTGCCTGTCGATGGCACGGACCTACATCTTGTGTAGGTTACTGCTGATGTACGCTTGACCGCGAAATCCAGACGTTTGGCTGCACGACGTTGAAAAAATATAAAGCAATCTCAATTTTTCTGTTTCGTGATCTTTTTTCCTCTTTTTTTTATTTCACTTGCTTGCGGTTTTTTGTTACTTGTGTTGATAACGCAGATGTACAAACGAGCTTGTGATCATCAGATTGAGGTACTTTGGTGTTTGTTTTATCCATTTTTGATGATTTCTTTCGTTTCATAAAATGCTTGTTGGAAGGAATCAAACACGAAAATATGATGGAAATCAGTGCCGGATTTACTTATAGGCTTAAGCCTAGGACCTCAAGATCCAAGGGGCCTCCAACAAACTGTGGTACGCATAAAGTCAATGGCCGGTATATGATCATTTAGGATAAACTTCGTCAAAAATATATGCATTAATTATTACTCACGAAATTTAGTTTCATTCAACTTTCGTGGTGATAACGCCAGGGTCTTCCAACGAGTTTCCATGAATCTCAATATGACGGTTGGTCAAGCCGCATGCCAACCAGGCCCGTAACCAGCTTGGGACACCAGGAGGGGCGAAGAGTTTTCTGAGAGGGGCCCAAATTTTTTGAACTATGTCCAATACTTTCAAACTGTGTCCAACACATATTTCCAGGGGGGGAGAAAAATTTTCTAGGGGGCTTCGTCCCCCTGCGCCCTCCCTGGTTACGGGCCTGATGCCAACTATTGTGTCGTCATACTCAAAGCACGCTGGCTGCGTCCTGCGTTTGCTGAATCGTACCGATTGCGACGTGTGAGTCTATCAAAAGAACTTGTGGCTGTTCATGTTCGAAATGCACCTGATCAGTGGCATAACTGACGTGTGGCAGGGGTAACTGACGTGTGGCCGGCCCCCTGCCAAACTAAATGAAAAGACACAGCCCCACCTAGCTTGTATTTTTATATTTACTGTTCTTTTGGTTTCAGTAGATTGTTGTTTTTTTGCGTTTTTCGGAGTGTTTTCCGGTGATTTCGGGTTTTTGTATAGCTGTTCCATACCGGGTTTGCTATTGTTTCTCAACTATTTTCTGAGTGTTGGCCAGTGGGCTCCCTTCAGCTAAGTTTCTCCCTGGCTTAAACCTCACTGCATCTGATCAAAGCTTAAGGCTGTACTGCAGATAAGAGCTATGTGTAGAGCTACCAGCAGTATCATATAATAAAAGCATAGTTGTTTCTGAGGTGACTGAGCAATACAGAAATTTTGACAGCGTTTGTATCGCGTAAAGCTCGATTGGTATTTTTAGATGTGATTTTTTGTCCATTTGAATTTTCTTCAGTAAAGTCACTCAGAAATCAGATTTCTGTTGAGTACTTGCGCAAGTTTGTACTGCTCCCATGCTAGGCAAATCAGATCTTGATGAGCTTGAATAGCAAGCAAAAGCCACTTTGCCAACTGGCCACCGTAGAACTTTTCACCAACGAGACAGGGAAACAGCAAAAAAGTGGCAAAAGCGCGTTTGGGTCGAATGCCTTAAATTAGTGGTTCTTGGTTCATCCAACCACGCGAAGCTTTATTGCTTAGCTTGATGGTCACTAACTGCTCAGGCTAAAGGTCCTTTTCAAGTTCCAACAAAATTAAAGGGTCGCGATGTTCCAGTAAAGGTTGTCCACACTAAGCATTCGGTACATTAAACGTGACAAACTTAGGCAAACAAATTGTAATGAATTCTTAGATAATTTTGTTATGAAGAAGGCAGGACAAAACCTTTTTGACTGTTTACTGTGTTATGTTCAGTCTTACTTGATTCGATTATTGTCGCTTTTCATTTCTTTAAACGTATTTCAATAATACCAGCATAAGCGAAATTTAAACCAGTCCAGTCGCCGTTAAACCAGTCGTCCAGTCGCGGTGGGCATTGGTGAACTCAGCCCTTCTGAAATATTAATTTGAAAAACTATAAATCAATAAAGATGTCATCAAATTTTCAGAATGTCAAGTCGCCTTGCACAAATTTAAATCCCCTGTTCACGACTTTCTTGCAACGGTTCTGGTTTTTAAACTTCACATCTTTTCACGCGACGGTTTAGTTTTCGATTTTTATACACGCGACGGTTTACTTTTCGATTCTTATCAGTCTGAAAATGTAGGATAGCCTATAAGCGAATCGTGAACCTAACAGTTACAACCATTTGGGTGCGTTTTACTTGACGTGTTTTGATCGTGTTGTGAGATTTTTACAGCCGTGGTAAGCGATTTGCAACGTGGTCCTCACGTTGTGCTTTAAACTCTTTATGCCGCTACACATACTGTACTATATAGGTGCAGTGTGTTTGTTTTTTTTTGAACACAGATAAGAAAAAACAGATGCGATTCTTATAAAAACCGCAGACCATGTGTTTTGTCAAATATTTCAATTGTGGCGATTTTGGTTGGTTTGCCTGTGGCAGTTAATAATCCTGTTCCCGCCAGCCAAGTAAGATTCCAACAATTCCGTGCGATTTAACGCTTTTGCGTCGAAGGCAGCAACAAACGCAGTGATCGTGGGCACTTCAGTAACGATTTATAATTTTTTCTGACCGTACTTTCAGAGCGTCATTTTCGGATTTTCACAAATTGATTAACGCCTTCCATTTTTCCCCGCAACAATGGGAGAGGGAACCTCACAAGTGGGTTAGCCTGGGGCCTCAGATCAGTTAAATCCGGCCTTGACGGAAATAATCTTTAAAATTAAATATGACACGATTTTTGACAATCATCAAAGAAAACATTTTTCTTGCCATCTGCGTCATATAAACTCTGGATTGAAATGCTCAGAATATAAAGTTTATACAAATAGATTGCATTACGGTGAATCTCAAAGTTCAGCCGGACACGGCAACAGGTTGCTTTCACCAATCGAGGACGATATATCTGTTGAGTTTAAGCATCTCCATTGCGAACTCAGCCACAGCTTGGACTCCACGTACAATACAATTGTAACGCGTGAACCCAGGAGCATCCGTATCATATACAACATGATAATCCCACAAACAACCCACAGTTACTTTTCTACATCTCGCAGGCACGTGTTAGTGATTTCCACGACAATTAATTTGTAGCAGCCAATCATGTATTGCTTCGCTCGAAGTAATTTTACGGTTTTTTTTTCAAGAAAAAGCTTGCGTTTTTCGTTTGTGTCGCTACAAAGCTCTGCACAATCACATATTCCTCGATGATAAGTAGCTTTTTTTAATTTATTGCCGGCAAATACTGTTTTACGTTAAAAATGCACTGTGGGCGGTTTTCCCGCATAACTAACATGAAAATATCCGTGAAAACGTTAAAGTGAATCTTTGGAATATCTGCATTTCATTCAAACGGATTGAAACAGATTGTCTGCCCTTAAAAGTTTAAAAACTTTATTTATTTGGAGCTATCGTTTCATCTTGCTAAAACACTGCACTTTCGCTAAAAATTACATTCAAAGCCCAGTATATCGGAAAAATCAGTTCTTTTCAGTATTTCGTTTTCTTTTCATTTCATTCACAAAAATAGACGAAAATCAAGATACTGAAAAGAACCCATTGAGATTGTACAAAATACAACAAGCAGTTGTCAAAAACTCTCTAATTCACTTATGACAAATAATGCAGTGAAACTTGATTTTGGACAAACCAGCAAGTTTTCGACAATAAAACTCTCACTAAACTTCTTTCTGTGATCTTCTGTTTGTTTAAGCAGCGCGCTCAGGAAACCAACTATTTTGTTCTCAGAAGGAAAGGAAATACAAAACAAAAGCTTCACAGTAATGATTTTGTATCAGATAGACAATGTAATGTTTGTAACCAGTCAATTGTTCTCAGGCTAAAATTTTCAAATAAGAGTTGATGAGTTACTCAAAGACAAGACCAGGCTTAAAAAGGTTGAGAACATCACTATTTGCATTCAAAACCTCAGCTGGTACGATTTTCTCTGAAAGTAATGCAGAATGACACTAAGAAGTTACATATTACCAAAGCACCACTTTTGATGCATGCATAGAAATTCAAGAGCTTGAAAATGGTTGAAATAAACGCCAAGATCAAGAGCACCACACTTTTTCAGCCAAGATCAAGAATAACAAAGCTAGTTTTGAATATTCTTTTGGTGTTTTAGCATAAGTTTTCTAAATTGTGAATTTGCAGTTGCTCTGAATATGAATCAAGGAAGTTGATGGAGCCTGTGTTGGCAGGTGTTGTTACATTTCCAATAAAACATGTTGTGCATTTTCCATCCCATGCCCACACCACTATGTCTGCCTGATTGCCCAAACAACCAATGACTGTTTTGAGCTTTGCCATGACAGATTTTGCTAGAAAAGTTCATACCAGACTCTAAATAAAGCTTACCCAAGGTCTTGAATTGCACTTAGGAAAAAAGCTTGTTCTGGTTTTCCAATGATTGATGCTCTTATGCCACTGGCGTATTCCAACGCAGCTACAAAAGCTCCTGTACCAAGTGCAAGATCACCAGGTCTTTTAAAATACCTGTAGAAAATAAATGTCAGAAAAGAATTGTTTGGATATAGTACAGAATGGACAAACTATTCCCGCCAATAAAAAATTATAACAAAGATTTACGCAAACCTAATTTGTTAAGAAAAAATGTACTAACTTCTGTTACTTTAGAATCAGCTGGCAATGAAAGTTATTAGATCAAGTGATGCCAAAAATTTGCTGCAAACAATGCAAACAGGTGAAAAAAACAAGTAAAAAGAATGCAAAAACACACATGCCTGAAACCAAAGACCACTAAACAAGATATTGCAGTCCTCTATGAACAGCTCATAATAAGACAACTCTTCTGCCTCCTTTAAAGTTACTCTTGAGCAGGCCTGCACAACTCAGAAAGCTCAAAGGACAAATTATCAACAAAAATTTGCAGCAGGCCGCAAAAGTCCATTTCATTTCTAAGTAGAGATTTTGTTGTAGTATCGATTAATGACAATTAGTTATTTGAGGTGGAGCTTTGACAGCATTTTCTACAAGTGAGAAAGCTCTCGCAGGCCGCATGAAAAGCTTTTGCGAGCCTCATGCCACCTGCGGGCAGTGTGTTGTGCAGGGCTGCTCTTGAGGGTGTACAATTGGAGCAAGCTCTCAACACATGTAAATGGCCATGTGGCATATTGGTAAAAACATCCTTCTTTACCAATGTCATCACTTGATTGACATTAAAACTTTGTGATTAAGTATTTGATTAGTCTTCTCCAAGAATCTTGGATGGCTAATCCGTGGATAAGCTGATGAACATCAATGGAGACCACTTCGCATATACAACAGCTGAGATGACTATAAAAATGGTATAACAAATGGTAGACCATATGGTGGAACAGCAATATTATGGAGCAAAAAAACAAGACAAAAAATCAACGAACCAAGAAAAAAGTATCATTGGACTGGTGGAATGTTTGAATTCAACTTCTGTAAACTTTGTGAACATACACATGACTTCCTCACTATTGTGAAGATAAATGATGACTACCCGATGTATCTAAGCAAGTTTTCACACAGTGCAATGGAACTGATTGCCCAAATTCCCTTGTATTGGGTGACTTTAACGCTTGTCTCAATACCATGTTTGGCCCCCTGCTGTACCCTTTATGCTCAGAACTTGGGCCACTCATCATGATTGTGCTTCCATATGATTCTTTACCTGTGTGATGCCCATTACTCATTATTTTTTCCAAACATCCTAAATGACTCTATAAAGAAAATTGAACTACTAGTTCATTCTCTTCAATCGTAGGCCAGTAGTTGCCATCACCGAAACTATAAGCTGCCTGAAATCTTGACATGTGCTGAGATGACAAAAACTGAGGAATATTGAAATAGATAAAAGCCACACACAGCAAATGAAACACAACTATGATCGTGCTAGAAGGCAGCTGTCACAAATAAATATGTCCCAAGGAGCTTCTGCAATGTCACAACATTGTGTGCAATAGCCAACAACACAGTGTATGTTAGAAAAATTGTACAGCAATATAGTGACGTTGCTCACAACAGCCACATGAAAAACCATACCCTAGCTTAGGCCACGACACACATCCCTTGCTGGAATGTTGCTGCTGAGTGGAAAACATCATAAAGCCAAAAATGTTTACCTCTACTGGAAAGACAATAACATGCCCTAAGTAGGAACTTAATTCGACAGTTGATGTAATCTGACAAATATTTAAAATATACATTCTGAGCCTGTTCTAATGTAAAGGAATATCACAACTTTGTGATAACTATTAGATTACTCTTCTCTATGCACTTGCAAGCAGGGTTGCAGAGTTGGAGGTAAAATGTCTGACTCCGACTGGCGACTCTTAGCTTCCAAACGTTTCTGACTCAAACTGTTGTAAAATTTCGAACTCTGACTCATAAACATGATGTGACTGAAGTTTAGCTGTCAAGTGTCAACAAAGGCAAAGAAGCAATTATTTTAGAAGCATTTGTAATTGTCGCTACAGCATGAGTTAAGGTTTTGAATTAATCTATTTGTTTAAAGAATATTAAGTCAGCATAAAAATTCATTCTGTGGATTTCCTGAATCAGAGTCGGATAAAAAATCCGGATAAAAAATCCGACTCCATTCCTAGTAGTATAAGAAATCTGACTCCGACTCTACCCAAAAAAATCCGACTGTGCAACCCTGCTTACAAGTGCTCTTTAGGATCAAACTCTAGAGGAGTTTTGGCAAAACACCAGAAAAGGCAACAGGAAGCTCATGTTGACGTTCCCATCGTCAGTGGGGGCGCAACTGGAAATGAAGTTATCGCAGTAATGTTGAAAAATACGTTGAAAGCAATATTGAATTCACCATGAAAAATAATAATATTGACACCTCTATGAAGCAAAAACTTCAGTAAACAAATATGAAAACTATAATGATATGAATGATTTTATTTGCAACAGTGATAAGGTTGCAGCCTTATGCTGGTAAAGATGAAATCTTGACTGAGCACATTACTTAACCTGATTCCAGTGTGTATTTCTATCTCAGTAGTCCTTTTACTATGTGTTTAATAATGCATGGAAAAATTCATCAACATTCCATTGCATAGTAACTGTTATAGTACGTGTTTGCAAAAAGAACAATGCAGCTCCAAGTCTAAAGTAGCATACAGCTGCAGACCTAGCCTCAATTATTATCAATGTTAACCAACCTTGCTTTGTTAATGGCAATCAGTTGAGATTTGTTCAGAAGCAAATTTAAAGCTTTGTTCATAGGTTCATACTCAAAATGCTGAGGTGATAGCCCCACCACCACAGCATTTGGCTCAGAAGTGTCAATACCTTCAAAATCCTTCAAGGCAGATTCAGACAGCATTAAATATGGTCTGATCCCTCGTTTTTCAATAAGGTTTCGAGCTGCAGATAGTGACGTAAAAATTTCGTCTTTGCTGATTTCAAACTTCATTGATTCAAGTCTTACATGCAATGAATTTAGATCTTCTTTTGTTGTGTTTGTTACAAACTTTACAGCCAGACCACTTCGTCTCAATCTTTTCAAAGCATCTTGTGCTCCTGGAATTGCCTGTCGATCAATGTGAAGTGTTCCGCTCAAATCCACCAACACAGCTTTGATTGTTTGATGCAGCATGTTGCCAGCAGGCACTGTACTAAAGTGTATTTGTATTTGCAAGCAACCAACACAAGCACAACAAATGCATAAATGTTATGAGTTTAATGGTGTGTGTGCACGCACCACAGATATCACCGCACCAAAGTAAAGTTAGCCCGACTTTTTCCAAAGCGACTTTCGTTGGATACGAGAAAGGTAAATTTTATAAAAAGTCAAAATAGCACACAACAAACACTTTTCAGATCAAGAAAACGCACAGGCAGTAGAGAAAAATACAATTACTCGTTGATCAAAATATTGGTTTAGAAGAAAAAACGCCGCAACACAAAAGCCCAACAACAAAAAAAGCCACATGTTTCAACAAATATTAACCCCAGCCAAGTCGAATTGACTGGCTTAAGGTTACAGCCCAGGAAAGAGAGGACTACTACCATGAAAGCAAAAACCTACTTGATCAACTGCAAGTGCCCACGAGGTTAGGCACTGTCAAAACCTTAATTGTACAGATGAGAAACATCTGGAAGAAATAGAAAAATTTTATGCAGAGCTGACCAATGTTCTGCTTGCTGCTGCATCCTTTGCAATCAAACCAACAGGTAAAAAGAATGAAGGTAAATTTAACATTCCTGGCTGGAACTTGGTGGTCAAATCAAAACACTAAAATGCAAAGGCAGCCTTCCGGCTTTGGGTAACGTGCAATAGACCCAAGACTGGTGATATATACAGAAACATGACTATAACAAAAAAAGATTTCAAATATTCATTGCGGCAATCCCGCAAAAATGTTGAAATGCACAAGGCAAATGGCCCAGCAGCTGCACTACAGGCTGATAAAACCAAGAAGTCATTTTGGCAAAAGGTCAATAACAAAAACAGATCCCCATCACTACCAACATTGGTGGGAGGGGCAAATGGTGGTTCAGAGATTGTTAAAATGTGGAAAGACTATTTTAAAGAAATATTAAACTCTGGCAATGGGTCTGCAGAGTCTATGGATCACAGCATAGACTGCAAGGAGAACTATCTGGGTCTTGACATGCCCATGTGTTCTTTTGTCTCCTTGGCATCACTTCTACAAAAGCTGCCCTTGAACTAAGCTCCAGGGCCTGATTGTATTTCTGCAGAGCACCTGCTGTATGCAGATGAATCTCTGCGTTTTTTTCTCAGTGACCTGTTTAACATGTGTATTGTTCACGGGTATATACCCAATACCTGTTTAAACACAACAATAGTTCCCATATGCAAAAACAAGAATGGGAATATGTCTGACACTTCAAATTACAGACCAGTCGCAGTAG
>Ga0210059_1013238_pt1 | contig 12364 bp, 7 predicted proteins | sample Ectturendosymbi2_FD_188042 | JGI IMG/M metagenome (GOLD analysis project Ga0210059, IMG submission 188042) | Ecteinascidia turbinata endosymbiont from Florida, USA - Sample 2 (SPAdes) (version 2) | ecosystem: Host-associated > Tunicates > Ascidians > Unclassified | place: Key West, Florida...
GTTCTATTGTATTTAATCTTGTGCAATATTGAGATGAATTAGAGGATAAGTTCGGGGGACTGTCTGGGGTTCTGGCCTTGCAGACAGTTTCCTTGGTATAACTGACGAACCCATGTAGCTAGCCATACAGTTATGCCTAAAGCAGCTAAAAGGTTAAGCCACCCGAAAACCATAAACAATTAGCTGTAAAACTGAGGTCTTTGGGAAGCAAATGTACTGTTTTGAAAAATAGTGCTTATGGCATTGTTGTGAGTTTTGGCCCCCGCAGTGATTCGGCGTCCGGGGAATATTCCCCTTGCCCCATTCGTTACGTCTCTGGTGTCACGCAATAAAAATCGGAAAATGTTCCGAAAATAAACAGATTTTCATATCCAAACGTCATGAACTTCTATTCCATAAGCATCTGCAATTTTCGAACACAATACGTCATGGATTTTGCACAGACTGCCAACAAAGGTTGTTGGCGGCAATTCAGGTTTCTTCGTGTACATTTTGTGTCACTTCTATGCCTGCCCCACGCGTTTCTTCGGCGTGGAGCTGTGTTTGTTTTGCGAATAATAAAACTTTTCCGACATTCAACAAGTTACTTTTGTAAGGTTAGATAAGTTTGAGCACAATTTCGGAATTGTTTTGAAGGCCGCTTCTGCTCCGGAAACGTCCCAGTAAGCCTGGGTGATGGTGAGAATGCAATTTAGCCAAAATTTGTATGGTTATTAACCGTGTATGAGCAGTTGCGTCTTCACTGATATGCAGTCAGTACACAGCCGGATGAACTCGTCTTTGAATCCCCCCTAAAAAAATCCTGGATCCGCCTATGCACCTGCTGCAGTGTATTTCCGCTCACTTGCAGAATACACTTCCTTAAGCGTATCGAGAACACAATGCCTCAATCTTTTTAGTGCTGATTTTCGTTCCTTCTTGGTCGCACGCAGCAGAAAACGGATCAAATGCGAGCTGAAGACCCTGTTGAGAAGATCCACGCCTGCAGTAGGCTACCAATTCGTCCGCAAAAAACAAACAGTCCATCCTATAGTTTCCAACAGTGACGCCATTGTCGACGTGTCTGTGACTATCTATCCAATTCATATAGACCAGGGCTCTTCAAAGTTTTTTGGGAGAGACCACATAAGCTGTTGCACAACAGTTCGAGGGCCAGACATCTTGCGTAATGTGATTTTTCGGGATATGCTACATTCTACTAGATCAACACATTTTTCGCAAAAATATTTTTTCAACATTGGCGAAATGTGTTTTGTGGCCGGGTGAAATGGCTTCGCAGTTTGAGTTTGGCCCCGGACCGTTGTTTGGAGAACCCTTATATAGGCTATGAAGAAGAGTGGTGACAGCACACACCATTCTCGGAGTCCAATACCAACGCTGAACGGTTGTGATTAACTCCGTCAACACGGACACAATCTTTTGAGCAGGAATACAGTCACTCGACTGCCAGCAAAGAGACACCCATCAACACCGTACTCCCACAACACCATCCAAAGCTTTTCACAAGGAAACCGGTCGTACGCTTTCCCGAGGTCGACAAAACATGTGTTTTGTATGTCTTTGGCACGCTCCCAGGATTTCTCAAATTTGCTGGAGAGTGGAAATTTGTTCTGCAGTGCTACGGCCTTGACAAAAACCGCACTGGGTATTATCCAGCTTTGGTTCAATTATTTTCCTGTCTTGGCATGCACATGTCTTGGGAGACTTAGCAAAGACATGCCGCGGTAGTTGGTTCATTCACTCTTGTCTTCCTATTTGTGTATGGGACGATCAATTTGCCAATCTTTCGGTGCCCTTCAAAAACGCCATGCCACTTGACACACACGAGTACCCAAACCATCCAGCGTTCTACCTTCCCCTAATTCACTGTCAAACTTTTCGCAATTAGTTTAAACTCGGATTTCGCAGCGGCATCAGAGAACGTATCGTTGTATAGTTCTACGGAAGCTTTCACCTGTGCAAAGTCAAAGCATATCGCCTGAAACACTTTGCTCAGTTCTGTCAGGAGAGGTACTGTGCCGATGTTGACAAAAGGAAAGCATCCTGTTGAAATTCTTTGTTTTTATAAGTCGCAGTAAAACAACGCACATTGCATCATTTTTATTTTCTGACAGCTGCTTCAGTGCTCACTCCTACCTCTTCACTGTTGCCTCACAGGACAACCACCTTGTTTTGCATGCGCGCTGCATGTGCCGAACTTTTGTCTTCATTGAAGTCTGATGCATCACCAGGCAAGTCGATGGCAACGGTGAAACAGTAAAACACTTCCATAATTGCATTGCAGTGCTTTCGCAGTTTCGTACACCATACTGTACAAATCTGCGGCAGTATTGTAAGAGGCCGAAGCGAAGCGGTGCGCATGACAATGCACAGATGCCAAACTTACAATTCTCGCTTCCAACTTCTGCGCCAGAAAATTGTGTCGGCCTATAACATTGCAGCCGTCTGTTGCAATAGCAATGTGCAAGAAATTATGCTTATCTGATATAATACAAGTCAAAACCATATCTAGGCTTTCAGAATTTAGAGTGCCATTTTGACACCCAAAATCGGCTTAAAAAACACTGTATGAAGCATTTAAATTTAGTCTAAAACTACTCATTGTGCTCTCAGTATCAGTTTATTTGGGAACAACTATAAACAAACATCAAATCATGCCACAGAAAACAAACCACATTAGAACAGCCTTTTTTGTTCCCAGGACATCTGAAACAACCATTCGGTTTTCTAGTCAGATGCCCTGATAAGTAACAGGGACAAAAAAGGAGGGAAGCAAGTCTAGACTTAATAGTGCATTTCAATAAGGACATCCAAGCTAGATAATGTTATTTAATTATTAAATGTAGCATGTCATTCATGGCCAGAGCATGTCTGGAAAACAACATCTGCCCTTTCATAATACAAAATAATTTATTGTTTGTGTTTTGGAAGTAATCTTATATTTGTTTTTCAGATTTTCAATGATGATATGATTGCTGTTCTTGGTGTTTATGTTTTAATTTAGTAACAAATAGGTGATAATTTGGTATTGAACGAATTGTTGGATCTATGGAAGACCATATTCCTATTCCTGTATATGTAAATGACTTTTGAGCTACTTTTTATCTAGTCCGAGGAATGGCATATTCAATTGCCTACCTGATCGTTGTCTTGTATGATACGAATGAATATCTTCAATTTTTGTAAAAAGTTCTGTAAATTGTTTGGGAACTAATCTAAATTTAATTTTGTACATTAATTTACTGATTTCTAGTTTGAAGATTCGGTCTATAGTATTTGGGTATCTTTGTACAATTTACATACGTTAGAGTTGAATTTGCTAAATGTCATAATTCTTAATAATTTATTGTGAATAATATTCAAGCTTTGAATGTAGAAAAAGATGATGATCCCCAGCTGGTGATAGTATATCGAAGATGTGAATACACAATGCTATAATACACTGTTTTTAAGGATCTGAATGGAATATAGTGCCTGAGTTTGCAAATTATACCTGACGCTTTAGAAACTTGTTTTTTAACCAGAGTTATATGAGGTCAATTATAACTCCAAGGGACTTGACACATTCAGTTCTTGAAAGCAGATGGTTGTTAATTTGAACATTGAAATTTGTGTCCATATATTTTTTCGTAAATGGCATGTAGTAGGTTTTACTGTTATTTAAAGATAATTTATTGTACTACATCCAGTTGTCCACATTTTCAAGTTCTTGATTTATTTTTGTTGTTAATTCATGCATTGAATTTGCTGATAGTGAAAGAACCATATCATCTGCAAAAAGAATGGTTTTAAAATTTGAGACTAGCGGTAAATCATAGCTCAAAGGAGCTAGCATCGTCCCGAGACTAGACCGAGAGTTCTAGAAACAAGCATGCCTTCGTGTCGAAATGAATGCAACAAGTTCAGTACCTTAAAACATTCATGACGCAACAACGCTTAACTTGTTGTGATTAGTTGATCATTATTCGATAGCTCAGGCAGACATCCTAGTAACCACGTCACAGCATGAAGCACGGTATTGACCCTAAAAATGCAGTAGAAATAGATTCACTGCAAGTCTACCTTTAATTTTCTTGCAGTTTACAAAAACCTTTATATAGGCTTACCACATGTCCCGTTTTAGCCGGGACAGTCCAGCTACATACCATCAACTCCAATTGTGAAAATTGTTTCTATGATGAATGACATATAATGAATAAAAACGTGTTCTGATAACAGGAGCAGAACATGCGAGACCCATCACCTTTAAACACTGTATAAAATCGAGCAAGGCTTGACGAGAGTATCGTCTACAGCAGGGGTCTCCAAACTTTTTTGTTCGAGGGCCACATAAGCTGTTACGCAACAGTCCGAGGGCCGGACATCTTACAAAATGTGATTGTTTCAGGAAATGTTTCTGCCAAATCAACAAATTTTCCTTTTTTATATTGTTTTTCCTCATTGGCAAAATGTCTACGCGGGCCGGATGAAATGGCTTCGCGGGCCGGATTTGGCCCGCGGGCCGTAGTTTGGTGACCCCTGGTCTACAGGTATGATTCAGCGAATACGTAAATTTACAAACGCTTGAACATTTTGTTTCTTAGTGAAATGCATATTTTGTTTTTTGTTGGTGTCTTAAACTACAGGAATCCAAAATAACTACATACTCAGGTCAGGTTTTAATGTGTAGGGGGGTAAATACATTTTTATGGGGAAGATTTTTGTTGTTATCATATGTTTAAAACATATTTTTCTGGACACAACAAAGTTGGGGGAGGGCATTGCCCTATGGTATGCCTACTCATAAAACCTGTAGCGCTTGTGTCGGCACCAAAAAATTCGGTAAATTATTTGATTCTCGCGTTTCCCTGCTTCGTTTACTTTGAACGAACCACGTGGTTTGTGGAACTCATCTACGCTCTGCTGCACACGACACACGTGGTTTATCTCATCAAGTTTTTATTGGTCGATCACGACACGCGTGGCCGGTTTTGTTGTTGCTGCTGCTGCTGTTGTCCCCCAGGTCGGAACCGCGGTGGAGGTGTTCGGTCTTTTCGGGCCAGACGGGACCTGTTCTTGACCAACCTGAGGACAGACAACGATGTTATGCACCGGAACATTTGTGCATATGACTCAAGAAAACAAACAAATAAATAGCAACTAAAATAAATTGGCAAGTTTCCCACATTTCACGCAAATTTCATTTCACATGTTTGTTTCCAGAAGGCCTGAACCAGATATTTTCACTGAGGGGGAAAGGGGCCAATCGTGAGGGGGGAAAGGGGTCAATCATGTTGTTAAATGTTGAAACAAAGTAAACGAAAATTTCCTCTGCGCCAAACATAAAGTTTGAGGGTAGATGGAATGCGAACTCAAATTTTATGCCTTGAACCACAACCTACAACATCACAACTCTGCGGTGGCGCCTGTTGCCATAACTGGCGTTTGAAAGAAAACAAACAAGATGTTATTTCCGATACAGAAGCTGATGCTGCAACAACATGTAATTGTTTACTCCACTCTGATTTTTTCACTGATCATTGAATTTAATTCAAAGGCCGCGGAGTTCGTCTTTTCCTTCATCGGCGACTCAAGTCATTATCAACGAATAGAACTACGACTTTCTTAGGGGGGAGATTGCAAATCGAGTCCATGACGTCAAAGTTAAGTTTTATCCGCCTATGTGACAGGGAAAAAATCAACCAAATATAAGTTAGTCTTATTTTGAGAATCGTGTTTCGGAGATCAACACATCCAGAGTCGGCCGATAAAGCTCATTCGGGTCGATACACAATATTTTCAATGGCAAACATTTTTGCTTTTACCCAAACCGCAGTTAAAGACGTCACGATGGCTATTCAATCAAGACCCAGGAAAACGAGAATGCCCACAACTGAAGAATTACGCATTGTTGCCAAACAATAGCGACAGTGACTTTCAAGAGCAAATGTTGCCGATATGACACATCGGCAAAACGAAGTACAGGCCGAGCTCTAATTCACAACGTTCGAAGAAACAGCAACACTCTCCACCAGCCAGGCATCATGCGTCCCAGTGAATACTGCGTCAGACGACATGTGATGTCAGTGCAGGAACGCGCGTGTAGCTTTCTGATACGCTCGCCCAGTGATTCCACACGCACGAGGCTGAAACGGTTACAGGTCTTCAGTGCGAGCTGACCAGGAATCGAACCCGGTCCACTAAACTGAGAGGCACGCTCTGGGCTGCTGTTGCACATGGCATAAGGGTAAAAAGCAACTCATTGTATTTTCCGCTTCAGCGACGATATCAACGCTGCGTGCAAACTCCGCACGACATTTCATGATGTTATCCGGAACGAGGAGCCTGACCGTGAACTACCAAACAGAGTAGAATGAGTAGAATCAGCTACACGCCAACTGAACAGTGCAACTTTATCAGTGATACCGGATCGCAAAGAAGCATTGCATACCTTAAGTGAATCGCAGCAGACACGCTGTAGTAAACCTTGTAATACATCTTTGGCAGCGCATAGGATTCGTAAACGGAGGCATCAGCCAGATCTCTCATTCCAGCTGCATCGACGATGTTCCTGTGCAGGAAAATTAATCGCTCTTTGACTTTTCATCATTTTGCGCAAAACTCCTGCATCTTACATCAAAGAATGTATTTAGAAGCCAGGTAACATTTGCAACGTTTATAGTATGCACAAGTTAAATGTTGCACTGATAACACGTCAACTGTTAAAACTTACATGCTGGTGAAAGAATAAAGTTTGACTGCGGTAGTTAGTTATGAATTTATGTACTAGTATTCCACGGTTATGGTGAAGCTACCGATATTGTTTGGCATCACTCGAACAAGTAAAATACGTTCCATCACTGGTAGATCTAGACTTTGCAAAATCTTTACAGGAAATATCACTCTAAAACAGAGGTTTCCAACCTGGGGCACATGTAGCTCCAGGGGTACATTTATTGTACAGCCGAAACAAATCAACTTTGAAACATAAAAACGGAGTCTACCTTCATATTTCCCAAATAACGAAAGTTTATTAAAATTTCAGTGGATTTTTGTTATGTTACTCAGTCCTTTTTGTTGTAAGAAACTTCAGGGGTACATGCTCATATATCAAAATGTTAAAGGGGTACATGGCCAGAGAAAGGTCAGGAGCCCCTGCTCTCCAAAACGTTTATGCACAGCAGAAAATGTCTAACACAATGAAAACGTCAACCTGACCACTTTACTGGAGTTATTTAGTTTGTAATCAATCCCTGTTGGACAACAACTGAACGTGTCTACAAGTAAATAATACCGATTTTTGCAGGAAAATGCTGGTCTGGCTGGTGCATACAAAAGCTGTTGACTTGCACGTCAAACACAGCGCTATATGTAAATATGAAGGTTAAAACACGAAAATGCAATTTAGTGCCATATGCATCAAAGCCGCATTGAACAAAGCAGTGACTATGCTTGACATAAAACTGAACAACATTTTTTAAGGTTTTGCGAACAGGTATTTGTAAGAATTTGACGTCAACTCATGTGAACACAAAAATGAACATCTTGACTTTTTTGCAATGCATTTGAAATGAAAGATTTCACTTGACTAGATAACCCTGAGTCCAGACATGCAAGCACCACCATCCTGCAGCACAGTTATCAAGCACCTCAACATGCACAGGACTGCGTTGCAATCCGAAGCACAAACATTCAGAAAAATTCGTTTACAACACAAGCATTTCACCATCAGACTTTCATTGGTTGAGAAAAACAAGGGGAAAGAAAATTAGAATGGAGATAAACGCACGATGAGAAATGAACCACTTATATAACTAAAGGAAGTTACTACAGATACGCCTGTCCTGACGCAATTCAAATAAAAGGGTCTGTCATTCAAACTGCGTGGATCTCATGGCGTAATGGTTATGTGCTACGGATACTATGCCAATGGTTTTCAGTTCGACTCTCACCTTGCCAAATTTCGTTTTGTTGTTTTTGATATACTTTTTTTCTGGCTTAGGCCTTACGTTTAGGGGTTAGTGTTAGGTTACAGCTACGGTTAGGTTTAGGGTTTATCTTTTACGTTTACTTCGTTTCTACCAAGCCTACTCCACTCTCTTCGTGTGTTACTGTGACATCACAGGTGGTGTATTAATTAAGTTTTCAAATTTCAAGATCCATACGCATATCCGTAGCCACTGCCATAATTAAAAATGCAACTTAATTAAAGATCACTTTCATCATCGTCCACTTTTGATTGAAGGACTGGGTTTGGCTGAAATTTGCATTTGGTTTTTGAAAATAGAGGGTAATAAATCCTATTAAGCCTTGAAAAATGTAAATTAAATCCCAACCATTTGAGCAAGTTTATTGAAAAAAGTCAGCACAGCAAAAGTTGCTGGAAAAACTAATGGAAAAGTGCAACAAAGACATAGTGCGCTCACTTTTCACAAGACATATCTAAAAACAATAGAGCAGTTATTTCACTTGTTAATAAATATAAACAAATAGTGCATACACAACAGGCACCTGATAATGTATTTCTTGATTGCTTTGTCTTTAGGAACTCGGGCTCCAGACGACTCACACCTCACATATTTCACATGCCCGCGTCCTTTCTTATTCCGCCCATTGTTTCTTCTTTTCCTGGTCATCTTACCTGCAACAAATCAATTAATAAATATGACTGCAAAATCCTGGAATTGAATGCTTTATGACAATGATGTATTTATGCCACAGGTTTCAACAAAAAATGGAAAGGATTGATGTAAAACTGACTGTTCATGCATCCACAATATTTTGGATTGAGTTACCCCATGTTGTGAGCACAGGGCATCCAGATTGTTTTTCATATGGAATCATAGTTGCATGAAAGCCATTTATATAATGAGATTAGAAATATGTCACAAAGCCAACCTCAAGAAGTAACCACTTGTACCACTATTTCTGGTAAAACTGATTACATAATGCACCTCGACAGCAAATACACAAGCCTTTTTGAATGGTTTATGGTTGTTTGTCTACATTGACGATTTGTGTATATTGGCACTTATTTTGAAACCCTCCTTAAGGTATTGGTATAGGCCAATTCTTCTGCAGATTATTCTTTAGTCATCAAAATCCTGTCAAAATGATGCAAGGTGTCTGTTGAGCTTTAAAAGGTATGCGTTTTCAAAAACCTAACAAGACTTCAGCTCAAGGGTCTCATACACGCAGCCCACGCGCCACGATGCTTTTTGGCAATTTTCAAATAATTAACATTTAAGTTTAGTTCATTCACTGCTGTTTAAAATAGCAAGTTCCTTTTTCAAACAAACGTAGAGATGGCTAGAAATGATTTGGCCATAAATCACAATACCTTTTTCAAGAATTAAGATGCAAAAGCTGTAGGTAGTAAGGTTCACGTATGCCATTGTTGCGTCTGCATCATGTGGTCCCCAGGTTAAGTCCTCCTTTGACCATCGGAGCAATTTGAGTTTGAGACCCTTGCTTTAGCTATCACTTTCAGAAACAGGCAGTACCACACCACTGTAGCTCCTAACACAGCTTCAGTTGGTCAACATCGCCTCCAAATATACCTTTTTATCTTTGCAACCTTTTATTAATGTTGCGGCCAGTGGCCCAACTATATGGACAAGTACGTATGCTCTGAAATCAACGCATGGTAATAGACTGTTCATTGCACCATCCCGCTGGGCACACACCGTTCGCATGTTCACACTGTGTTTGTATGTATCACGTGACTTAACAGTCACACCTTGTGTTGAATGTGTTTTTGTGTTTGCTTTTCTGCGCGTGTATTTACAACCTTGCAGAGTCTTGCATGGGCTCCTTTTACAAGTAGTGTAGCGAGCGAGTTGTCTGACTGACTGACCGACCGTTTTCTGCAATATGTTTGTCTCTTCATTGTGGTAAAGACAAGTTGCCATTTGTGTTAATGGTCGGTAAATGTTGTCGTTATGCGTTATTAAATGCAACGCAAGAGTTGAGGGCAATATATTGTACATTGTCACCTCTCAAATCCCCTGCCTGCTTCGTGTCTCAAGCAGCTGTGAGCCTGAGTAATGTCTTTGCCCTTTCATAGGACAGATTGAATCAGATTCACCAACTTAGCTTACATGTTTGCAGAGCAAGACACGTCAACAAAGTGGTGCTGTGACCAGGATGTGAAGGTCGCGCCAGGTGCAACCTTCACAAAAAGAATGTGCGATCAATGCGGTTCGTTGTAAAAAGGAGGTGATGTTATTGCAACCTATCAGTTGGCATTGCATTGAATGTACAATTCACCACGACAGGATATGCGCGAAGAACAACACCCATATATATGTGGCGTGAGCAAGCAACAATAGAGATAACCTGATGAGATCAATCTCATCGCTACCATCAAGAAATACAGTAGTTCACCAGGTTCACAAGCATTTTAGAGGTCACTCACCAAGATCACTCTATTATTGCTTGTTCACTAGAAAGCCAGTCAAAGGCTCAAAGACTTAGATTCTAGCCTTGTTTCTAATAATAACTTGTGTAAAAAAATCCCATCTAGTGGTTGGGCCCAGGGTCAGGTAACGTGAGCCAAAAATTCCAAAATCCTACCCCACTGATGAAGTCACTAGGGATGTGCATTATGGAACTTTTAGAGGGGCTGGAATATTCCGGAATCTTTATTTCAAATCCAGAATATCAAATCCTATTCTGGAACAACTTGCTATGAGGAAAATGAGCTGATCGCACAGGGTTTTAGAATGCCAATCAGTGATCACACAACCTGTTCATTAGCTCGTTACATCAATACGCAGTGCTGCAAGCTTGTAGAGTGTTTCTTTCTCTTACACAGGAGCGTAGTGTGCAATTGCAAAATTTATTGAAATTATTTGTTTTGCGAACTTTGCAATTTTCTACATCTATTGAATCTGAATTTATTTTGAATCTGAATATTTGAAAACAAACTCTGATTTTTGGATTCGAATACCAAAGGATTTTGATATTCTATCATATGCATCCCTAGACATAATCCACAAAAAAACACAACTTAAATTTTTTCTCATGGCAAAGTAGAAGACTCGTCACATCTTTTGAGGTTTTGAATTTCGAACAGCTCTCTAACACAATTGCCTTGCAAGTTATGGAGTTCCTAAGAGATGCTAGATACCAAGGTTGTTCATTCTAAATGTCCTGGCAACAAAAAGGTGTTGAACTATACAAATTTAGTTTGCTAACATCAAATTAGGCTTTCTATGTGCAGCCCCCATTAATATGTCATTCAATGTGCAGCCCTGGGAAAGATCGCTACATTATTATTGGCTCAGTAACCAATTTCAGTTGGACATGGTTGTTCTAAATGAATCGGCATTTTTTTGAAAATGATTAACTTTTTAACAAATGACATCATTTGATTGGGCATTGAAACACAATTTCAACGATGCCTTGATCATTTTACTATGCAAGGAGCAACAGAAGTTATGTCCAATTTTGTTTGCATAAACAGCTGTTTTCCTGACAGATGCTTCCATTGACTTCACTAGCATTTGCCGTTTGAAAATGTGGTGCGGAGCACCGATGGTCGACCACGATACTGCTGAAAGCCTATGCCATAACAGTGGGATTTAAACAGTCTTTGAGGTGGTGATCAAGATGATGGGCATCCTGATTACATGAGGCAGATGCTGTTTAACACTTTGACGTCTGGTAGGACTCAGGATTTTCGTACCAAAACAACTGGATCGCACGTGGCTTTGCGCGCGCGTAACTCTGGCGCTGGAAGTGGTATAGAGCTGTTCAAAGGTTGAAACGATGCAGCAAGTCTTCTAGTCCGCACTCGAAAAAAATTTGTGGTTGGGGTGCCGATTTTTTGTGACATCATAAGTGGAAGACTTTTAGGCTACCTTGCCCCACTTCACCTGGCCCTAGGCCCAAACCGTTAAATGGTAGTATTTCACTGAAGTTTTTATTGGAAGCTAGGCTACAATCCGAGTCTTTCAATACTTTGGATGACTTGCTGGGATTTCGGGTTCAAAAGCTATGCTCTAAAGTAATAAAAAAATTTGACTATTTATTTAATTAACACTTTGAGAGCCGGCCTACGATATATTCGTACTTCAATTTCAGCCTAAAAAACAGCAGTTTTCGGTTGCCTTACCAACGCCCTAGCTCCTCCACCGATTGCGCTAGAGAGCCGTTCAAGGGCTCAAACGGATCGGCCAGTCTAGTAGATTGCACTTGAAAAAAAATTTTTGGTTGGGGGTTGCGGATTTTTTGTGACTGACATCATAAGTGAAGTAGTTTTAGGGTCATCTTGGCTCATGTAGCCTGGCCTAGGGCCCAACCGCTAGGCCAAAGTGTTTCGCTGAAGTTTTCATTGGAAACTAGACTCGAGTCCGAGTCTTTTGAGCCTTTGATCGACTTT
>Ga0210059_1013240_pt1 | contig 12362 bp, 7 predicted proteins | sample Ectturendosymbi2_FD_188042 | JGI IMG/M metagenome (GOLD analysis project Ga0210059, IMG submission 188042) | Ecteinascidia turbinata endosymbiont from Florida, USA - Sample 2 (SPAdes) (version 2) | ecosystem: Host-associated > Tunicates > Ascidians > Unclassified | place: Key West, Florida...
CCCACTTTGCCTGGCCCTGGAGGCCAACCGTTAGGTGGTAGTATTTCGCTGAAGTTTTTACTGCAAACTAGGCTACAATCCGAGTCTTTTGATACTTTGGATGACCTGCTGGGGTTTCTGGTTCAAACGTTGTGATGTTAGTTAGTAAAAATATTTGACTAATTAGCTAATTAGATAATTATTTAATTTGTTTATTTTAGATCATAACTTTTGAACCAGAAATGCTAGAAAGTCGATCAAAGGCTCAAAAGACTCGGACTTGAGCCTAGTTTCCAATGAAAACTTCAGCAAAACACTTTGCCCTAGTAGTTGGGCCTTAGGCCAAGCAACATGAGCCAAAATGACCCTAAAACTACTTCACTTATGACGTCAGTCACAAAAAATCCGCACCTCCCAACCAAAATTTTTTTTCAAGTGTAATCTACTAGGCTGGCCGATCCGGTTGAGCCCTTGAACAGCTCTCTAGCGCAATCGACGGAGGAGCTAGGGCGTTGGTAAGGCAACCGAAAACTGCTGCTTTAGGCTGAAATCAAAGTACGAATATATCGTACCTCGGTTCTCAAAGTGTTAAGGTAGTTGAGCAATTTTGCCACTGCTGTTTATTTGGATGGTGAAATTGAGATTGGTTCTAAGATATATTGATTTCACTTTCTTTTTTTCAGAAGACTTTTTTATGTTTGTGTTAAAACTATTTCATGATTTGGATTCCTAGATATGATTTATTTACATGTTAAAAACTAAATTTGCACAAATATGAACTATGCAATGATTTTTTGCAGTTGTGGTGTGGTAGAAACATAAGTTGTAAGCTATCCTTTCGAACATACACGTTATTTTCTCTATTTGCAGCTACTGCATTTTGGAAAGCAAATGTCAAATCCAAATATCTGTTCTTTGTAACCCAGAGTCTTTTATGAACATTTTACTATTAACACCTTTGGTGCAGATTGACGCATATATGTGTCATACATTCAAATGCATGGGGTGCAAATTGACAGATATATGCATCATTCTATGCACCATGCGGTTGAATGCATCAGGTGCAGATTGACACATGCTAATGCAATTACTTTTCTCGTACTTGTTTTTTTGCAACAAAAATTTCCACAAATGTTCTTCATAACTAGACACGTTAATCCTGGACATTTCATACAAATTGACCAAAAACTTCTTGAGTTTTCAATTTTTGCATCAAACCATCTTGCTAGGCCTAAGCTACAAGACTTTTCAAAAAAGTTAAGTGCTAACAGATGTTTTGTCACACAATTGCATTTTTCATGCTCATTTGTTTGCAATGAAAATTTACAATATGCTTTCCATACCTACCCGCATAACCCTTGAAAATTTCAGGTAACATGAGAACTTTCGTTATGCAGCTTGTTATCCAGCAAAATTTTGTTAGACCTAGGCCACAAACACAACACTTTTTGCAAAACACTCAGGTCTTGGCAGATGTTGCATACTCTAGGATAACTTTTTTGTACTCATGTTTTTACAAAGTAAATTTTGATGAATGTTCTTCATACCTATGCGCATCATCCCTGGAAATTTGAAGTAATTATGACGAAAACCTTCAGAGTGATGTGTATTTGGATCGAAACTACTCAATAGCGCAGGCTACAAAACTTCATTCTATTCAGCAGTGTTGAGAAGTTGTTATATAAAGCACCATAGTGTTTCAAAACTAATTTTTTGCAACAGCCAATAATTTACAAGGATGCTCTTCTAACATTTATGCATATTTCCTGGAAAGCTGAGTTCAATTCATCAAGAACTTTCTGAGTAATTTATTTTTTAATCGAGCAACTGAACTGGGTTCATAGTGCATTATACTGCTGTTGCTACGCATGCCTAGCAACGTGCTTTTTTGATTTCAGTAAGTTGTTGAGCAGATAAGGATGAGCATTTAGGAATACCGAATCCAGAAGGATTTGGATCCTACTCTATCCGAATCCACAATGCTAATTTAAATCGAGTAATTGGATTTGGTTTGGATACTCCACAACATCAGCGGTGTACTTGATTCCACCACATGAAAGTTAATGCGCACAAACAGACATTTTTTCAGTCCATTCATGTGCTGTTTGTTTTCTCTTGCACTGCGTGAAAACAAGAGCACTACTACACATGCGCAGACATTTCTTTCAGGCCATTTACGTGCATTTTTCTCTTGCACCACATGGAAACAGCACTAAGTACGCACACACAGACATTTGCTTAGTCTACTCCCTGCGTTTTTCTCTTGCACCATGTGGGCAAGTGGAAACTTAGCACTACTGTGCATACACTGACATTTTGCAGTTCACCACATATATAAGATTTTTGAGACACCAACATGCGCAGTGATGTCTGCAGTTACTTAACCAACTACATGCATTTGTAAGTTGTTGAGTACATTGTTTCCTGCGTGTTTTAAAATCAGTTGTAGTCGTTTTGCTAACGTGTCAGCTAGAAAAGTGCCCGGAGAGAGAAAAACTGCGAATGACCACTTGCTTTTGCTTGCACAAATGCCTTGAAAAAATATTTGTATAACTTGCCACATCAGCTTCTTCTAAAAGACATTTTTCCAATGCATTAGTAACTACCACCAAGTTACGATCACGGTTAACATGCAGACATTTGGAAAACCTTACTGTATTGCACTACATGAGCGGCGCACCACTTCACTGTCATTACAGGCCCCCTTGTGCCATAGGTACTCAGCAGTAACTGATCAAATATTTGCAGGTTTCTAATGTGAGTGTTTTGGAACAGGCAACAGCATTCCCCTTCTAACGTTGTATACGATTATTACCAAAGAATCACATCGCTCCACATGTGTCCTAGATGACACTGTTGGCATTGTAACTTGACAACAAACCGAACACAGAGATTTCATGAACTGTGGGATACAAAAATGCTTTTAGATGTTCTAAAAATTTCTTGCTCCTGATACAGTATTTTAAATTCTGATATCGTTTAGTGTTTAGCAAAGCAACGGTCATCAGTTGAAACGTAAATTCGAAGTTGTGGTGGCCCGTGCATTTATGTTATCTTAAACATGTGCACTGCTTGTGTGACATAATAATTACCTGTATCAGTCGGGGAACATTTCCCGCACTTGTGGCCTTTATTTTTCTGCTTGCTTTAGCTGTGCAATGCAGTTGGAAACACGTTTATCTCACAGCTGTCGTGTACGAAGATTTGTAGAACAGCGGAATAATCAAATACTTCGACAAGTTCTAAAAATTTCTGGGTCCTGATACAGCTGGGTGCTGTACTTAAGACTTACTGATTTGTTGGCCTGTGGTGTCATGAAACTTTTATAATTGCAAAGGTGTTTGTTATGTATCATTTGGTTGAGGCATTCACCAAATGAATCTTACTGATGTGAAAAAACAAAAAGAGTGAAGCCAAACAAGTAATGAAGTTTAAAGAGTACATTGTCCGCAGCGGAACGTACGGCATATACCCACATTACTGTGAAGTGTACTGTGCTGTGCTCAGTGCTTCAGAAAATAAACTAAAATTCAAAGTTGGTGTACAGTACAGGTGCACATTTTTTTGTTCTGGAAAGAGTTTAACACATCTGGTACAAAGGTGTTAAACATAGTCGCATGCGTCCAGAAGTTACCCAATGCCATAAAATTAACTTCAAAAGTGCTTCTTTCACAACAAAGCTTCGCATCCATAGGGACAAGGCATGACTAGACAGTGCCAAACACAGTGTGCTGAAGCATGGAAGTTGAACGTGCGGTGTTGATTTTGGCACGCCAGCGAAAGGAGTTGTTTCGGCAACAGATGCTTAATCAGATTAATGGCACCACATGTTTTCACACCATCTGACCAGTTACACTCCTTTAAAGTTAACTGTGCGATTAAGCAATTTGATTTGTTTACAAATGAAAAGAACATTTCCATTGGAATATCCAATTTATGCGAATAACCGTTAAATGCGATTAACTGTATGCCTACTATTTTCTTATATTTTTTGGTTGTGGTTGGGGATTCTGGAATTCTATGCGATAAAACAGGTTATGTGTTTAATTGGTATGAAATTAACCGAAGTCATTTGTAGTTGTGTTAGGCCACTAGCCAAGTTTGATTGGGTCTAAGGACATCTATAGCCTAGATAAATGAGTTTTATTGTGAAAAGTATTGTCAAAATCTGGCCTTTCCTGGCATAACCACTTTCGCCTGGCGAAAATGCACCACTGCAATAGAATTAAAAAATTTGTTGTTCAATGTTGCGAAAATGTATTGTTTGTATGATAAATTGATAAATTGTTGACTTCCAGTGCCGGATTAAGGAAAGGATTCCGTATTCTGGATTAGGTTTAGATATTCTGGAATAGTAAACTATCCTGAAATGCCCATCCCTATGAGCAGAACACAATAACTTTTCTCATGCTTAGTCTTTTGCAACCAGATTTTGGACGAATGTTCTTCTTGTGAAAATGCAGCTTACCTGAAAATTTGACGTTAATCAGACAAGTACTTTTTGAGTTATTCAATTTTGAGTCTAGCTGTTTGGTAAAAGCAACCCAAAAACCATCTTGCATAAATTGACCAATCGCACGGAATTCACGCCATACCAAAGGTATTAAAAGCTTTAAATTTGCTGCAAGCTTTTGAGGAATCAGCCAAATGGGCTCTGCTTTCATCTTTTTGCGATTATTCAAACTTGCACACATCTGTATTCAAGTAACTAGTCTACCCACAAGTGAAGAATTTGAATCAATAAGCATATTTTTTATGGTATTTTGTTAAATATGTGCCCACCACTGACTGATTATATAGCAGGGATGAAGATGTGTACTAAGTAGGTAGTAGATTAAATATGTATTCTCTTCAACAATTAAAGTAACTGCTTTGTTGTGCAAAACAGAATCTTTTCAATATAGACTTTCTATTACTGCCTTGGTTTAATTGTGAAATGGTATAATTCTCTTCAGATACCAGCTGAGTCCAATTTGATGCACCACAAAATTCAACCAAACTTTAACAGCGAAAATGTTTTCTTGCAGGTTTTGTACATTCAAGCATTTGTAATAGTTCTATTGCTGGGGCGTCTGATGAGGAAACTTTTCTTTGGGCAGTTAAGACCAGCTGAAACTGAGGTTTGCCTGTGAAATTGCATGTTCATTTTATTTACCCTTAATGTTTCCCAGTGAATATATATTTCCATGTGCTTAGATAGAACATAGAATATGGAACATTTTTCACCTTAACGGATTTTCTAGAACAGTGTTTCTCAACCAATGGGCTACGACCCAGTGGTGGGCCATTGCAGTTTGAGTGGGTCACAGAGTTGAACAAAAATATACTAGAATGCAATTTTATAGACATCTAATCATTACTGTATGTGGGAACATTGATCATGTTCATCAGCAAGTTTCTCCTTAAACTAAATATAGGAATAAATTCACTACTTTAGAATAATATGTGTTTGTTTATGCGTAAAGGCATAGCCTATGCTAACAAAGTAGTGAGCCACACAATTTTTCCTAAAATTAACCTGGGCCACATTAGTAAGAAGGTTGAGAATCACTTTCTAGAATATCACCATTACAACGGTTATATCAAGTACAACATGTTAAAATGCTCTTCCCCATTGTTTTGTTGTAATTTCGTCAAATTGTGCAGTACTGTGGTTTACTTTGGTAAGTTGTATTTACACAGCTTTTCTGGCAAGCATTTGTTCTTCATAAACTCTTTCAATAAACAGAAATGTAATGGATAAGTTATGTTGCTTAATAGCCTGTTTCATATTAACCTCATTGTGAAGTGTAATCAGTGACATCGTGTTGAGAGTTGTGATATTTTGTGAAATAAATTATCTTCAAAGCTTTGCATCCTCCAGTCCTATCTAAAAAGAGAAAACACAAACAATGCAGACCAGGCTTGTTGCTAAGAGCAATGGAGTATGGGTCATTCCATGTCAGGTGATCCAAAGCTATATATCTGACAGTGAGCAATATCCATGAAATTTCATAAGCAGAGAGATCTCATCATTCTGATTTCAAAACATTTTGAATTTTTTTAATCGGACCAGTATTCACGAAGTTATGGCTGGTTGAAATTTGCAGTGTTACGATTTAATTTTTGCGTATATTTTTTGTGAATTTAGTGCTCTGACATAAAAACCCATGCATCTTTTTTAGCTGGAAATTTGTGAGACTGTGTCAGAAGGTGTGTTTATTAAAAATCAATCATTGGCACTTTCCTTATGACCTTTGAACTTAATGTAAATCAAGGTCAAGCCAGACATAGTTTTTGTGTGCACTCATGCATGACCATATTTCAATTGCTTATAACTCAAAAAGGTCAACTGGTATGAAGTTGATTCTTGTTTTATTTGAAAGCTATAGAGCAGAAGATTTTTTTGGTATCAGGAAACCTTTGCTTATTTACCTATTCGATATGCTTTTTATCATTTTAAGTAACTAAGGGGATTTCGACTCATAATTAATATATGCACTACTAGAGCAAGCTGCAATAATAATTTCTATTCTCAACTTTTCTTCATTTGTTTGACAAGATACATGTTTCTCATAGTACAGTGGAAACCGCTTAATACATCCTCGGTTAATGCAACCAACCGCTTATTACATCCAAATTGCTTGGCACAGAATTTTCCTAATCCTTTCCCATTATAAAAACCCTGGTTAATACATCCAGTCTCCACTTAATACATCCAATTTCAATTGTCCATACAAGCAAATTGTTCTTTACTTTGCACTAATAATGGCATATTATAAACGAAATAATCGCTTTAGTGTGAAGTGGTTCGTAAGAACACAGATTTGGTGTTGATGTATTGTATTGTAGGCTACGTATTACGAACGCCTGTGAAGAAACAATAGCCGATTATGAACAATCAAACAAACTGTCTCAGAAAGACTTTTCCACCAAAACAAACCTCGTTGCTCAAGTTTTTCTGTGCTGAATAAATACAGTACAATACATTGATGTATTTTTACCCCCTAGGGGTTGTTTAAGCTGCAGTTTTAGGAAAACCGGTTATTACAGCCAACCGCTTATTACAACCAAATCGGCTGGCCCCGAGGTGGATGCATTAAGCGATTTCCACTGTATGTTGAAGATAAAACAGTTTTCAGAAGTTTGATAATAGTAATTCTATGTATAATAAAGGACATATTTGTATTTTATGAGCTTTGTTTCATTAATTATTTTTTTTCTGAGGTAGTGTCCTAACTATTAGATTCTCCCCAAATGCAAAAAATAAAAAATAAAATAGTATATAAAATAATTACTGCCAAATGGTAACAAACAAGATCATGCCCTCAAAAAATTAAGAGATTAACCAGGGAAAGATTAAACAAGGATATTTGTGTGGTCAAACTGTGACATCAAATTTCAAAGTATCATGTTAGATTTTCAAGTCAAACTATTGCAACTCTTGCAAGAGGCAATGCAGCTTCATTTTACCAATCTTATGCTACCAAGGGTACACAGACGTCCACCACTTTCATCCAACAAAATAAAAGGAATAGTCCTGGTCGCACTTATTCTTTAGTTGTGCAAACTTCAAATAATTATCAACCCAAACCCATATGTTAGAAAAAAAGTTGTTGCAGCAGTGTATAACAATACACAGTACAATGCCGTAGTGCAAGATGCTGACCAGGAACAAGTATGCTTCAATACAATTTATGCATCCTAATGGAATTCCTTTGTTTTTTGGCCACAAAAAGATGATTTTTGCTGGATACTAACAGAGCTACCTTAATTGCACTATTGAAAACCATGGCCAAAATCAGTCTGTGGCTACTACCATGTCTCTTCAAGATCAACAACAAAGATAATGAAGAGATTTGAGGAAATTAGCTCTATTAATGCTACTATTGTCTATGGACACAAAATAAATAGTTACTGCTCTTTTACCTTGTATACTACATGAGGTTGATGTTGAAGAATTTCATTGCTGTTGAATTGCTTGTGCCATGCATGTCGAGCATGAGGGCAACCATGAAAAATTGTCGGACCATAAAAAGATAGCAATTTTTGTAAGTCAATAAATTTAACAACTTTTTTGATTCGACTACTTTGTTGGATTATTTGCAGTGATGAAGTCTTGAGACTTGGTCTCGAGACCATTTTTGCAAGTCTCAGTCTCGGTCTTGAAGGTTTCAGGTCTCAACTTGCTCTCAAAGGTTACAGGTCTCGGTCACAAGCTTGTTGTCTTGAAACTGTCAATATTGCAAGGATATGGCTTTGTAAAACTTCTGTAACTCAATGTGTTCTCTGTTGTATTAGTAAGTAAGAAACAACCAAAACAGATTGGAAAAATTCCAGAAATTTAAAAAAATTCAACTTTAGAGTGGTGATAATAATTCTTTGAAAAGTTTCAGCAAAATCCACTAATTTTGAAATCTCGAGTTTCGGTCTCAAAGTTTTAACAAGGTCTCAGTATCAAAGGTTAGTGATTATTTGACAAAACAAAAATAATGCCATCTGAAATATGTATCAGACAATAATGTATGGGTGAATTTGAAGCAAAAACAACTGTCAATGTGTATGGAAATACAATTTATGTTTGTATCAAATCAAGTAAGATCTCTGGATCCATGCAACTCTGTTTTTTAAATTGAATGGAATTATAAAGAAAATCAACCAGACAAAAATATTATAATCAGTAATTACAAATGAGAAAGAAGAACAAGTTACTACTAAGTATATTGTAAATTGGATTACATGTTAGAATTCACAATGGTAATGGAAAATTTCCTGACCATGAAAATAATATATGCAAATTTATGTTATATTTGTTTAAATTTCAAAAATTAAAAAAATTAGCAATATTCAAAATTGATTCTTATTTCTAATTTTTTCACATTTTTCAACATGTTTTTAATCTTAAAAAATTTTGTTGAGGGTATTGAGCATACTTAAGAACTGTATTGTTAAACAACCCGTTAAAAAATTTTTTTAATTAAACAAACAAAGTTTAATTTAAAAAATTAAATTAAATCAGATTTAATTAAAAAAATTAATTTAGTTGAAAAAATCACGTGTTTTTACTTTCATGATAATATTTTTTTTAAATATTTTTGATCAAAAAAATTTTTTTAATGGATATATAATATTATGTAAACATTTAATTTTTTTGCCTGAAGTTCAAAAATAAGCATGGGTGACCAAGATACAGTAGTATCTCCATAACACCAGCCTTTACATAAAAAAAATAAAGTCAATTGAAGTTGCACTATTTGAGTTATAGGTATTTAAAATATGATCATGCTTGAATGCACATGAAAAACATGTTGCTTTATAACAACGATTAACCAGGGTTCAAAGGTCACCAGTGAAAAACTTTCTGTGTTGTTTTGTTCAGCAAGGAGCCTTCCACTTCACTGCAAAATATTGAATGAAAATATTCAGAGATAAAGGGGTGACAATCAGTTGAACTTCCAACAGCAAAACTCCAAGAATTTTTTGGTCCAATCCTCACGAAAAACATCAAAATTTCAAATGCTCATAATTTTGGAAATACAGGTCCGATTTCAAAAATTCCAACTTTGTTGAGCTCAGAAGACTGAGATCTTTCCCCTTATAAAATTTAGTGAATTTTGGTGAAGGTCAGATGAAAAATCCCCATTTTGCTGGATCACCTGACATGGAATCACCCGTACATGTTTATCTAGGGTTCATACACATTAGAAGTCTTAAACTTACGTAATGTGGTGATAATTTGTTTTGAAAAGGTGAAAAGTACAAAAGACTATTATAAACAAAATTTGTATATGGCAACATTGACGCAAATGTTTTCAGGCAAAATTGTAGCATGAATCTCTTGTGGCTAGGGATTTCCTCGTGTTTTTTTGCTTGGATAAAAGGTATTCATATTTGTTCCAAATACAAAAGAAAATTCATGTGACATTGTGAAAACTTTTCATTTACGATTGAAATTGTCAAGTCTGTAAAAGCTTTTCTCAGTGTATTTTTCTGATACAGCTTTAGTAATATTACATAAAGTGCAGTTGTGACAATCTTGATGTAAAACTACCATATTTAATTGGTCACTCATTAGGTGGTTGTTGTAGAAATGTGTTGTGCAACGCATACTTCAATATACCCATGGAAACCCTTGTTTTGCATTTGATTGTTACAGAATATTTTTGCCATTTCTATTCTGTGACTAACCTTCTCACAAATTATTTAAATAGGCTTTATTTCTTTGTTTTCTGTAAATAGGCTTAGCAGACAGTAAACCAGTTAGCTTTTCATCCTCTTCCTGGTAACTGGACATAAATGTGTACTCAAATCTGGCTCAGTGAAGTCTTGTGTTTAGCAGAACTCAGTTATGCTCCAGCTTCAATGCTTGGTCCAACGGTAGCATCACTTGAAAGTGATCTTGTTGCATCCTCTCAGTTGGCATTGTGCTGAATGTGCGATTCACCGTGAACGGGATGTGTGCAAAGAATAACACCCATATATATCCATATATATGTGGCGTGAACAAGCAATAACGAAGTGATCATGGCGTGTAATCTCTGCGGATACTAACATGTGAATGATTGAATGTAACAACTAGCATACGTGAAGAGTGATTGCGGCATGTGATATCTATTGCTGCTTGCTGCCACAGTGTGAAGCTTTACACACTTGCTGCTCAGGCTTTTCCGATTGCAACAAAATGGTTTTGTGTCCAGGATGTGAAGTTCGTGCCACGTGCAACCTTCACAAAAAGAACGTGCAATTGGTGTGGTTCATTGTAAACAGGAGGGGATGTTGTTTCAACCTCTCGGTTGGCATTGCATTGAATGTGCGATTCATCACGAACGGGATGTGCGCAAAGGATAACATCCATATATATATGTGGCATGAACAAGCAATAATAGGGATCTTGTCGGGTGATCTCTATTGTTGCCTGCTGCCACAATGTGAAGCTTTGCGCATGCCCAGACTTTCCTATCACAACAATATAAGGCTAAATTATTTCATTCATGTTTACTTGGGAAAGCATTCCAACAAGTCAATGCCACTGGCAATGAAGTGCAAATAATGTAATCTTTGATGGAAAGCTAAACCATATGCGGTGTATTTACATGTGCGCTCAAAAGTACAAGAACTGTATTCAAATAAAGCTGAAACTTGGCTATGTTACATCTGGAGTACCTAAACTAACCAGGTGGTTTTCCAGTAAGGTCCTTCCCAAATCTAAGCAAAGCAGTTTGATAAAAATATTCAGTTTTGCGTAGATGGAGCATTGTCTGCATAGCATGCTTGTTCAGATATTCTATATCTTGCTAGCAGAATATGTGAATTGTGCAATATGTTTAAGTTCAGCTGCCAGGCTGCACTTGAATTAATAAACATGAGTTTTCAACAAAATTTGATCGGAATATTGATATGGAAGATTGATGAATGATTTATATTTATGATGACCTGGTGATGTTTTTCTTTGCAGCATTTGATTGAAAGATCATGGTATGCTGTCACAGACACATGCCTTGCATTCACAATGTTTCGCGATGACTTCAGCCCAGTTTTTGTTGCTTCATTTACTCTGTTGCTGTTTCTTAAATCTTTCCACTGGCTCTTAGAGGACAGGGTTGATTATGTAAGTACATTTTCAAATCTAGATATATACATATGTATACTTGGTGGCATTGACTTCCTCGTTCAATCATTATTTGAAATATAAAATGTTCACAGGGCTCTTATAAAAATTTATCTATTAACGCCCTAAACAAGTTCTCTCAGAATCCATAAAAGTTGTTAAAACCTACAGAGGTCTGTCAAATTTCAGATTTTTTCTGGACAAAACTTCAATATGTGTCCTGTAATTCCCCAGAGTTCCAGTTATCTTAGTTGCTCTACAAAAGTCATGTTCTTTCCAGAGTATGCTCTGATTGTTTTCTGCAATGTTGGAAGCAAACTTGCATACATTGCTCAAAGTTGTCATTGTCAATTTGTTAGGTGGATTCCTCTTTAGGCATTTCGCTGATTTTTGTTGATGTTCTAATTTCCAACTTTCCAATCACAAGCTTAATGCAAGATTGCCATTTACATTTGATATTTCAAGTTACCTAGAGTAGAAGCACTCTGCACTGTTTCCAGTTACTTCCTCACATGCTTAAGGGTTTTGAAATGGGGCTTCTGCTTGTGGGTGATTGAAGGGGAGACTGTCAAACTTTTCAAACAGGTCCCTCTATCTAAAAAGCTGGAGTGTAGTCCTTTGCCACATGCCAGATGGCCAATTTGGAATATCGTATTGATCGTTTTTGCACATTTCATGGTACAGTAACTGCCCAAATTATGCAGTTGGACAAACCAATGTGCAGTAAAATTTGCAGAAACATGGGGAGCCATGTGAATGCATTGCTGTGGGCACATTTCTGTAGGAAAGGTCGTGC
>Ga0210059_1013241_pt1 | contig 12360 bp, 8 predicted proteins | sample Ectturendosymbi2_FD_188042 | JGI IMG/M metagenome (GOLD analysis project Ga0210059, IMG submission 188042) | Ecteinascidia turbinata endosymbiont from Florida, USA - Sample 2 (SPAdes) (version 2) | ecosystem: Host-associated > Tunicates > Ascidians > Unclassified | place: Key West, Florida...
CCCGGTAGCTCAGCCGAACTGTCGTGATCATTTCGTGGCTCTGCACGTGCGCTCAAAAAATGAAGCTATTTTTTGCGACACCACTCTTTGGGTTTTGTTTTTTTTCTGGTACAACGGTCGCTTTCATTCTACGTACAGGGAACATTGCGCAATTTAGGGGTGGCCAACCTATGGCGTATTGAATCCCTGTGGTCATAATAAAGTAAGACAGTAAGCCTCTCCAATGTTTTTATCGATTTTTTGTTTCGATATTCCATTTGAACTTGTCAATATTACCTGGTAAATCACTAATGATGTGAAATAACATCGTTACAAGAAATAGCCAATGGCATGCCGCACCGGTATTAGCGTTTAAAACATTTGGCGTACGCTGTGCAAAATGTTACCCACCCAGGCGTAATTTATCGTTCATGTAAGGATTTTCAACGTTAGAGCTTCCCATTTTCAACCGTATGTGGTTATGGCAGCAACACCCGGACATATTTTGACGTGATGTAAATCAATTCCCCGCGAGTCGCAACGTCTAATTGAAACCGCCGTAGCGCGGTCGTTGATACATGTTTCAGCCTCTCCGCTGCGCAAAGCAGATGTGTGGTGTGTGAAGAGTCGCGGCCAGAAATCGACCAAATCAAGGAACAGATGCGTTTTTATCTCTTGTGTCATTTTCCGAACGAATGACAACCGGATGTGACCCTTCGAACTTGTTTTCCACTCGAACGCACTTCCACCCAACCGAGCTTAATTTTGTGTTTCTCGCCGACAGGACATCGCGGTGATGACCAACAACGTATCCAGGTGTGCCGTCTACCAGCAAGAAAGCCAGAATGTAAAAGAAAAGTATGCTTGCAAAGTCGATCCTAGCTATTTGTACCAGGTGAGTGTGCCGTGCCGAGTACGTTCTCTTTGGTGGATGAATTGCGGCAAAACAAATTTCAAGTGACCGTCGTAATGTCAGCAATAATTAATGAATCAGCCGGTGATATCCAGCGGAAATAAAACACATGTAACTTTACTTCAGCTTTGCTCCACCCACAAATCAATGCGTTGCCTTCGCGTTACGTCGATGCTTGCGTTGACGCCCTTCCGTGCCTTAATACAAAGCAACAGTAAGACCGTTTTTGGAAAATTTTCACAGCGATGGATAAGCAAACGCTTTTTTCGTTGCTGCTTGCTTTTGTGATGATTGACCACTTGACTAAACTATGACCTCTTGGGTTCACTGAGCTACGTTGATTCGCTAAGCTTGTGCTTTGTTTCAGTATTCAAACAAAAATCCACCGAAGAATATCTACATTCCAATCACAAAAGAAGAATGCGAAACGTTTTCCTACGAAGTTACAAATCCCGATGTACGTTGTTATGTAAAAATTATTTTTCATGATAATGCAAATTCATTCGTTTCTTCTGTTTAGCAAGAAGCTTCGGGCAAGAATAGCTTACGACGTTGCATTTGATTATGCCGATTGTGGTATGTTTCCCAAATATGTGCTGATTTCTCTACTTTCCTAAACGTTCGCATGCTTGGTAATAGAACATCAACGCTGGCAAGCGCAGTTGGTCTGTGCTGCACGCCCATGTATCGGTGTGGTTTTTCAGTGTTCACCTGAGCATTCCACATGAACACATTTAACGGGCGTGGGCACTAATAGTTTTGTGCAACCTGACAGTGTATGCAAACTTTAACGCGAAACTTTTGTAGGTGTATGGTGCCTATTTTTTTTAAAGAGAACGTAACTGTATTGTTGAATTATTTTTTTCAATCGTCAAAATGACGCCGCAACGTGATAAGCGGCACATGGTTTTGATGACGAATATAACATATGGTCAGGCATATCAATTTGCTTGCAGCTTCATCTGATGTCGTTTCCATGAATATTTTCATAGTAACGATATTTCCATGCACCACCTTTGAAAACCTCTGCAAAAAATGCTCAACGTTTTGAGAGGTTGTCCACATTGTTTTAGTTGAGAAATTGTGGTAACGACTATATGCGGCTGTGCATTCATCAGGCTACCACTAACAAGTTTTGTACGATCACCCTGAAGGTTCAACTTCAGGTGTCTGCCTCATTGTCTTTCACAGTTACGAGAAGTCAGTGGATGCGTCTCTTGAGCAATTTACAAAAGCTTGTGTTATTTCCTTTTTGCCTTATTTTATTTGTAATGTTTCACCACACACAATGGATCATAAAGTGATCAAAACAAATACAGCACATGGATAGTACATAGATAAAAGTATTCCCATGCTTGCAGTTGGGAGATTCAAAAAACTTAAGGTTATCTAGTCGATAACCCCAAATGTGAAAATTCGGAAAAAGATTAATTTTCATGTGTTAGTTTAGTTACTATTGATCACGAAAAACTGGTATTCTGCAAATTAATATTTTCAGCGGCATTTCGGTTCAGGCGTACTCCTTTCGTAATGTCTACATCCGGGACGAGCGTGATGATTTCATGTGGCGCGCGCCCGACTTCGTTATGTACCTTGGAACACACACACCATGCACTGGTGGCAGGCCAATAGCAGCACCACGAATGTAAGCTTTCCCTTGCACATATCCACTAATGCGTAGCGTGAGGTTGGACAGACTGCAAGTGCAGTTTTCCAAACCTACGGTGTTACCACAAGTACTGTTCTTCTGGTCTTCGGTTTGACCCGACCGGAATTCGAACCTTGCCCACAAGTTTCAATGCGCTCTAGGCCGCTTTTATTGTTATTTGCTCTTGTTAAATCCCCCACAATATGTTGTAAAACACGCGCAAACATACTCGTTCTAAACTTGCCTTTTCCAATGCAGGGTACCACAGTACGGAAGTTGGGTAACTGGACGATGTACCCCGCTCATGGGATTCCTGCACCGGTCTGCGTGGAGTCGCAGTGGTCACGCGACAATCACCTTGGCAACGGGCTTGGTGGTCAAACTCTGAGCTACAATTGGACCATACCAGACGCTCCGAGCGAGCACTGCGTGTTGCGAATTAGGTACGTGGCACGGATTGAGCGTTTGAAAAAGAATAAAAATGGCTATTCTCCCCGTCTTTACAAAACATCCATCCCATCCATTTGTTCAACCACACTTTAAGATTTTCATGTCAACACGAATTAGTACTTGACGATAACCTCGGCTAGGTCGCACTTACTTTTCAGTCATTGCAAATTATAATGTTTCCGTCATCGAAGGTGTCGTTCAAGTCTTTCATCTATTCAATAATTTGATGACTTATGTGCGGCTGGAATTGTCCCGAGCAGCTGTCAATAGCAATACAAAGGAAGTCTGTTTAAAGCGATACAATTGAATTACTGTTATCCAAACTTGACGTTTCCTCAAGGCTTGAAATTGTTTGAAAGACCTGGCTGTGAATAGCTGATGCGACCGCGCGTTAAAGACTAGAAGTGGGCAGTTTTTGGACGAATCGTGAAACTCACGAGGCGCTGTGAGTTGAAGTCCTTGATCTGTGGCCACGACTGGCACCTTGACCGGGCAAAGATTCCGGCCTTTGTTTTGCATCTCGTGGCACAAATTTTATGCAGGGTTGGAATTTTGCAGGTACAACATCACGACCGGAGACTACGACCGCGACAACACCACCTCTACCAACAACAACAGAGGACGTAACGGCGGCTATGGACCTGACCTCTGGAGCCGATTTGGTAATCTATTTCTCGGTTTTGTTTCACTGACACATTTCGAAGGCAATCTTCGGACTGTCGTAATCTTCCCACTCAAACATTGCAATCATCTGCAGTGCAGCGACCCATGACGCTCGCGCAAACGATCTACTTCGCGTTCGCGAGTTTTTAGGCAGCATTGTCACTTCATCGAAGTTAACACAACTCACAACAGCATCCATGCGGCGCACACTTCAAAAGCTTGACCGAAAAACCGGTTTGAAAACTGACTAGTTCGGAATCTGCGCTCAAGTGAAATTGATGGTACCGCTTGTACACAGTCTGCCACGCTCGTTGTCATTTTGCAAGTAGCGGTTCATGGGTTGCACGCAAACGACAAGTGAAGTTCTTTCGTAATGCGCTGTTCATTTATCTGCATGAGCGCGGTAGCTTTAATTTTGTGATCAGAAGTTCACGCAATATTTCAAATCTCTCTGTCACTCCCGCCAAGTCGGAAAAGGGTATGCGAAGATTTTAAAGAGAGTGATCAAATAAACTACCTTCAAAATTTCATCGGAGTTGGTGCCAGAGTGACCATCCTTGTTTGCCCGATAAAGTTTTTCGGTATAAGCTGCCATGGCGTAGTTCGGCTGACATTGCTGCGTGAGGAGAAACGTAGTCCAATGACTCAGTTTTGTCACAGCAGGAACTCCATCCGGGTTTGGTGGGTTCAGCTGTTAGCCAATCGCGTCACTCGCGGCCGTAACATGTCGTTGACGCAAAATAGAGTAAAGCTGAGCGTGACACATCGATTTGCCAAAACCAAGCCGTTTACCTAACAAGGAAGTGACAAGTTTTCTTGCAAAGACGAACGCGTGATGTGACTAGGAGCCAATCCTTTCTCAAGCTGTGTTTCGAGCTTGTATTGCTATTATTGTGCTGGTCATGTTGCGTAAAATGCACGAACGTTATACTTCGGTGTCTCTCCATGAGTTGTGTATGCTGAGCAAACAAATTTACTAGGTTTTGCAATGTCAACTGGTTGTCATGGAGATCAAAATCAATAAAATATTTAGTTGTTCCTTAAAACATTTCCATAAAAAGTTGTGCAAGTGAATTATTTGAGTGAGTTCTTATGATTTTTGCCGGTGATGCATACAAATAAGGAAGTCCAGCAACGCAAAATACGATTTGAAATTGCATCTATAGTCACAGCATCGTGTTCCACGCGTGCGGGTTGGAAAGTGGGTGGTGTGATATCTCCACACAGATCTTAGTAACTTTTTATGCGCTTCCACATGGCTTACCTCTTTGTGCAGTTAAGTAGGATATCGTCGAACCAGTTTAATGCTTATATAAAAAACGTGTCTTATGCAATTGTGGTTATTTGAAAAGAGTCTCTCCTCTTTTTAGATGTTCGAAATATCTCCTGAATTAAAACAATGCTAATGTAGTCCCAGTGCAGAATCAAGAAAAGTGTTACTCTCATGAGTAGGTTGTGTCCGCAGTAACACTAACCGACTGATTGTTGAAGTTACGTTGTACTGACGTCATACATGCTGATGTTTCTTGACTGTTTTTTGCTCGTGCCCATATCTTGCTGCGAATTTTCTACGATCAGCTGCCTGTTTGCAATTAAGGTCAAATGCTGCTTGTTTGTTTTCTGTGAATTAAGCTTATTTCACCGATTCCCCTTCCCATTCGTCATTCAATTCCTGTGGTGAGATTTCTTTAAAATAGCCAGTCATAACCATCAACGCCTACTTTTCGCGAGAGTAACGTGCACTGGCAAATGGTCTGCTTCATTGTCTTGTTCAACAGGATTGTCTGCGGAAGAAGGGAAGAACAGAGGATATCAACTAAAGGGCGACCCTCAGATTGACATTTTCAACCTGACTAAGCTGAAACTGCAACTGGCCATTGACACGCAGCAGTTTGGAAGAACTTTTCAGGACAGGTTCGCACCATTCTCTGTTACTTTCTTGAGTTTATCACGTTTCATGAGCGTGCTTCGTGGTTGCAGTTTAAACACCGGTAATGAAAAAATGGCGTTTGATTCACTGGAACTCTGACAACATTTTAACTTTGCCAACAGGTTATTCTTCGATTTTGCCACTGGTACTTTTGACCCAAAGAATAGAAATAGATATTGGCGACCATTATGGTGAACAAGGTTTTAAGACGATAGCAATTTTTGTGGCTCGGCCAAGTTTTCGTTCACGTCCAGCGGTTTCATATCAGTTGCTTCCGGCCGCAATTCTAAAACAACGTTTGCCTTTTCAGTTCACTCAGCATTAACTAAGTCAAATGCGAATCACTTCGCGGCGAAAGACAGTCGTGTACTTTATGTCACACTCGAAGAATTGTCTACGGCACTACGTCTTCTTACACCGACAACGCCTTACGTTTTTTGGTGCATTGGCCGAAGTAGCCAACGTAAAACCGTGGTTGGAATTTAAAGTGGAAGCATTTATGTTGTTAGAGACGAAGAGTTGTTCTTAAAGTTTCCATTTTGGCCTCTGCAACCCATGAAATTTTGATTGCGGTTTCGCACTGCTCGCAAAATTGAGGATATCGCGAATTGTTTCATAGCGATTTTTTTAATACTAATGAAGCATTTACAAAATTGTTGACTTCTATTCTGACATATTTCGCGTTGCTCTTAACGTATATTTAAGCCGAGGATAATGAATTAGAGCAATTTGAAACATTTCAGAATAGAAAGAATGATAGTATTAGTCGTTTTAAACAAAAGCATGAAAAGATGCTTGAAAAACGAAAAGATTGAAAGGTTAATAAAAAATAAACTCGTTTTTCTAAATACGTTTAAGCTGAATGTTTCACATGGCACTAGAGTAGCGGGAGGAATTCTTCCCCAGGGAGGAATGTCATGAGTTTGGGGGAGAAATTTCCACTTTATGTTTAAGTTACCTATTCAATATAAGTTTAAGTTGACATTGGCTCTGTCAAGCAGTTACATCACTTCATAGTTGTAAGTTATTTAGTACAGGGGTCCGCAAATACTTTATGGCGCGACCCTAACAAATAGTTCTAAATTCTCGCGACCCAAGTATTTCGTGAGCATATAATTTTGTGGAAAATACTGTATAAATAACCATAAATTTTAGGACTACTTTTGACAGTAGCAATTTTCTTGCATAAAATTGTAGGACATCTACCACAGGCTTGTATTTATGCTGTCTAAACAATAAATGGTTGTGTTTATGCTGTCTAATGAGAATGGAAAATATAAAATGTAAGTTTGTAAAAAATGTATTTCGCGACCCACTATTAGCCAATCTCTGATTTAGTGGACTATCACACGTTTTTGTTGACAAACTTCAGTGCCATCATTTGACAACAAATAGTTTTTGTTCCACTTTTGTTATTCAAGTTATTGTCGTCAATAAGGACCATTGTTCCAGTTGCAGTTAATACTAGCCTACAAACCCGAGCAGGGGAGGAATGAAAGTTCAATAGGGGAGGAGTGAAAATTTCCAAAATGAGCAAAGGGAGGAATGCATCAAAAATGGTAGGGAACCACTGCACTAGAGAGAAATCCCTGGCACATTTATACGCAATATTAGCAACATTACAGTATTTCTGTAACAGATGGCCGGTCTCACTATTTTAGTGAAGTGAAAATATTTCAACGCGGTGCTACATACATCGATGTGAAAAAGCTTGCACAGGTATCGTTTTTGCAAAGATTAGGAAACTGCTCTTTATGTCACGGATAATCTCTCCGCGTGATAAGAATTTTGTGCTCGAAAACGAAGAGCAGTAACTGCGAAAATCCGATAAAGCGCACAACAATGCTTTGATGTGTCACAAGCCTTGTAATCAATTATAAAAAAGAAGTATGAAAGTACTGTTTCCAACTAGTTGCCTGTACATGTGTAGCAACAAGTTATTTGATTTATTACTTCACATGTGAGCATGATATCTTGCGGTTGGTGTGCGTTCCTGCAGATGTCGACCAGTTTCAATTAAACCCATAGGTGTAGGAGCAGGCATATTTTTGAGGGTGCAAAGGATTTTTGCCCGAATCTCCCCAAACTTGCCCGAAACATTTTTGGGTCACTGTGTGTACGAATATATGACCTCCAGAAAAAAGGTCTTCATGTGATTCTGCACACGTTGGGCGCCATTTTTGCCTGTATTTTCATGGATTTTGCCCAGATATTTAGGGATTTTGCGAAGGTTTCAAAGGTTTTCACAGATTTTGCCCAGATTTCTCCAGATTTTGCCCGGAATTTCAGGGATTTTGCCCGGATTTTCACCAAATCAAAAATTTTGGGGATGTGCTTGCACGCCCTGCATTCCCGCCTCCTACACCACTGATTGAACTAACACACAAAAACAAATATTGGAGAATTTCTTCCTTATTTCTGTTTACAACGTACTATTTTTGTTTTGCGTTAGCCTGCACACTCTGCCCATGACGCTGCAAAAATGTATTTTTTATGTAATAATTTTGTATCAGCTAAACTGAGTTGTGTTCCCGAGCCGCCCATTTATCCCACGTTGTGTGAAGTATCTTTTACGCTAAAACGAGAGATCATTTTCTGTGCTATCTTTAGGGACAGACAGCGCCAATATAGCTGCTGTACGAGTTGCGTGCTATTTTAGCGCAAAGCGACTGAATCGCAACTGTCCAAATTGCCGCATTGCACCATTCCTGGCTGTGCCTATCGAACAGTTTCCAATAACCTACCATTTTTGCATCAGCACACGCTACTTACCGGACAAAAATGGCTCGGAAAATAGAGTTGCAAATCTTGCCTTCTGTGTGTTTTTCAAGAGTCAGTAGCTCGGTAGAGCTATCTGTTTATCATGAACCTTATTTTTACGTTGCCCGCATTCACTGCCAAGTGTGAGACTTATTTCCTGTCCGAGTGATCGAAACAGAGTGAAATCCTTCAACACAATGAACGTTTTGTTACATCAGCGCAATTTTAGTCTTTGGGCAGAGTAACATTGTATAACTCATAAGCGATTCCACTTTTATTCTCGCTATAAACACAGTGTTCTTACTTCAAGCCTAAGCGAAACGTGCAATCATGCTTTTTGTGTACCTACTTTTTTGCTCATTTCATGACACGACATTACCGGATTTCAGTAGAAATTTGGGAAGCTGAATGAAATTATGTTAAGTGGTAACAATGAGGTATATTTTACTACAATGTTACTTGAAACAGACTTAGCAAGCGACAAGGTGTTGAATTATATGGAGCGCTCTGACTGCCAGGTAACACCAGCAATTGTTTCCGTAGAAGTCATACTTTCGCCATTCGGAAACGACCGGAATCTTTGTGCAACGGCGCTACAATTGTCAATGTCAATGTTCGAGGAAAACGAGGAAATATCGTGCAGGTGGGGTATTTTACGGTAGAGTCTATTAGACTCGTTTGTGAGGCTCATGTTCCAGTGTGTGAGATGTTTTAGATAAGAGCGTTCTTGCTCACGTAACGCGAAGCATGCTGAAATTCAAATGTTCTTCTGAGACTAGGTATGCACAACCTGCGGCTGTAAGGCTGTATGCCGCATGCCCTGTCCATGTACTGTAATTAAATATAAATAGGGTAAACAATTTTTTGACCTATCAATTTTCTGCGTTTGCAACTGCTAAATAATTCAGCCTTAGGTGTTGAGGTTAACCCAAAAGCATAATCATGCACTCTATGTTTCGAAATAAATAAAAAAAATGGTTGTTTAACTTTGGGGATGATATATTGGTAAGTACATTAGAAACTACAGTAGAGTCAAACCTGAGAACATCATAAAGTCGAAATACTATGTGCATAGTGGATTGAGCTTTTACCAAACCACGTACTGTAAGACCACGTTCCTTGCCTTACCACGCTTATCCTACATAATATTCAATCGTCCAGTAGTGGGAAAAACAACATTATTACGTCCGAAATCGCAACAAACCCATTATTATTACTGATTTGCAACTAGACTTGCAAAAGCATATCAATATCTGTTGTTGTAGTTTCAATAAAATATCGATAAAGAGAAAAAAACTGCCGCAAGAAAATTCGACCCAACGATATATTTTGACCTAATGATTAATTTTGACTTTTTTTGACCTAGTAACTTGGGATTCCGCCATGGTATGAGCGTGAAATTTGGTTTGTGGACGTTAAATAAACTTTAAAAAGGGCAGAAAATTTTGGACTTTGTTGACTTTTGGTTGCCCTAAGTATAAGTTATGGCAGCCGTACATCATCAAAAACTCTGTCTACTGCAAGGATGACTAAACTACGGCCCGCGGTCCGCGTCCGGCCCGCCGACCAGTTTAATCCGGCCCGCCAAATACCTTGCACATTTTTTCAAGCACCACGTTTCCGACAATGGACAGCAATGCAACAGCATTGGCTGCTGCCTGTCACGTAAATCGCACTGTATCCGCTCCTCCATTGGCCAGGCAGTCCTGAATTCGGCCGTCGGGTCAAAAAATTTGGCCACACCTGGTCTACTGCATGCAGCTAGAAAGGCGATCAAGAAAACTTGTGGAAGCAGGCAATAGGCTCAATATGTGGAAGGAGAACAGAAGCAATGCGAAAAAAATAACTTTAACTCACTTGCGGCTCTAATTCTTAGAAATAAACGAAATGCAGCCGGCAATAGCGAAGAGTTGTGGACTCCTGTTCTAGACAAAATAGCCATTTCCCAGATATTAACACAAAGAATGTCAAAACTAACTCATTAAACTAACATTGGCTAATCGGTAAATTCTTCATAGTTTTCCCGCTAATATTGAACGAAGCAGACCGCCGTTGAAAACATGACGAACGCTAAGTCTGTTCAGGTTTACCCGGCGGTAGAATACGATTTCACCCCAAACGACGCCGTTGCCAAAGTGGACGACTGCGTTCACTTTCAGTGGACCGGATCGGACACGAATCCGGGCAACAACGACGGCCAAGGTCGTCAAGGAACAGACCGGAGCAATGTTGCAATGCTGAAAAAACCTGTAAGTTTTTCTTTTCCACCTTTCAAATTTACTGATTACAGTGTCCACTCCATTACCCAGTTGTTGTGGGTGGGTCTTACGTAAGATATGCGTTAATTTAAACACTGACACGTTTTTACATTTCAAATATATAATTTACTGAGACTTTGATTTTTCATTGGAAATTACACATCTAATTTTGGAAAGTTCTTCTTTAAAACTATTTCCGCTAGATGGAAAATGCGAAGATCAGTGGCGTAACAAGATGTTTGAGCCAGGGGAATAACTCAGCTGCAAGGGGCCCACTAGCCAATACTCAGAAAAAAAATTGAGAAATGATAGCGAATCCGGATGTGGATGGCAATACTAAAACCGTAAATCACCGCAAAGCACTCCGAAAAAGGCAAAAAATACTTTCTGGAAACTAGCAGAATACTAAAACCGAAATATATGCTTCTCCCCCCTGTCAGTTACGCCACTGATGAAAATAAACAAGGTTTCCGCTTGTTGTCTGACCTGAGTACTCCCCGTCGATACTGCATCGCTTGCGCGATCCACCACGAACGGAATGCCCGCCAAGGTAACACCTTTATGTACGTGGCCAGAACAAGAAATAATAGAATGAGCATGGCGTTTGATCGCTATTGTTGTTTGCTGCCACAGTGTTAAGCTTTCTGCTCTTGCTGTTCGGGCCCTCCGGTCGCAACACTGGAAAGCCTCACACAAGGTATCTGAAACCAGATACCCTCAATCAGTTTTTCGTTGTTCGAGTCACATCAGCTGTATTGATGATCAGGTTTATGCGGAAGGTGATCCTTCGTACAAAACCAGTACCTTCGGCCAGCTCGGAGCAAGTTATCCATCCGATTTGAACGTCGCTTCGCTTGGCGGTTTCTCTCTAGCTGACATGAAGACACTGGCGACCTTATCAAGTACGAACGATTGCAAACCAAGTAGCGGCATACAAAGGAGTGTGCGTTTAGTCTCTTGAAACGATTTCTGTAATTCACAGACTGACATGTTGCTGACAGCAGCGACTGTGAAACACCCGTAAAGTGTGTCAAGCTTAAAAGTCTGATGTTTTAAACCGACTTGTTCCTGCGTAAATGGACGCAAATTGTAACCATTTGACCATTTTTTTAAATTCGCGAACGAATACCAAATAATTCTGTAAATATGTGGATTTTGAATTGATTCGGTTTTCAACGATGAAAATCCCACCAGAGATTTCACCGATTTTTTTTCACTCGACTCACTCGCGATTCTCTGTTGCCGCCGCCGCAGGTCACCAGTTCCGAGGAGACATGGACGAGCTCAACGATGCGGGAACGTACTTCGACCTTGGCCCGCGCAAGGTCACCAGGTCAGGCACCTACCACTACATGTGCACGCGGAACAACAACTTTTCCAACAGAAGCCAGAAGGGGAAGCTGATCGTGACCGTTTCGTCGATTGCCGGCGACTACCTCGGCCAGCTCGGTGGTACTGTGGCTGTGACGAGGACGTAGGTTCTGTTCCACTTGCCACTCTGTACTTGCAACGTGTGTGCGTGAAGGAAGGCTGTTTGTAATAGTGGGAGTGCTTAGCGATGTTTGCGCGGCTGATTACGCTTTGGCGCGCTGTGATTTGATATCCCTTTGATTTTCTGACGTTCTTTTTATATTTCCGTGTCTTTTGTTTACGTGTTTGTGTTATTTCTTTGCTTCTTTTTGCGGGATTTGATTGAGGGGTTTATTTGGTTATTTTGAGGGGCATTATTATGGCGGGCGAGGGACCGCAGGGTTCCTCG
>Ga0210059_1013242_pt1 | contig 12359 bp, 10 predicted proteins | sample Ectturendosymbi2_FD_188042 | JGI IMG/M metagenome (GOLD analysis project Ga0210059, IMG submission 188042) | Ecteinascidia turbinata endosymbiont from Florida, USA - Sample 2 (SPAdes) (version 2) | ecosystem: Host-associated > Tunicates > Ascidians > Unclassified | place: Key West, Florida...
TTTTTTTTTTTTTTTTTTTTTTTTTTGGACGACGAGGAAGGGGAAGACCAAGAAGAAAATGGAGAAGGTAGGTGGAAGAGGAAATTAGAAAAATTGGTCAGAGTCAAGAGGACATTATGAATCGATTAAAGTGGGAAGGACTAAAATTAATTGGAAGGTCATTAAGGTAACCACCGCGTCAGGGATAATACGGGATTTAAAACGTGGACTGCTACTTGTTGCTGTTTATTGCGATCCCCAGGACAAAATGGTGGCCACAGACCATCGGCAGGTCATAGCAAAAAAATCCCTATGCGAACTAACTTTGGAGATAGATCGGTTTATTGAAGACCAGGAAAACGTGATACTCGCTTCAGTGTCCTCACCGTTCACCGATTTCAATGACGATAGACTCCACTTTGAAGACATCTCGACAAGTTCGAAAAAATAAAAGCGTAGTCGTTGGGAATCAACTCAGCATCGCATTATTTTGGTGCAACTGCCAGATTCAGAAATTCTTCCGCTCGCTTCATGAAGTGAAAAACATAGGCCGTTTGCCGAAACTGTGTGTCTATCTGGCCATACAACATTAATTTTCAATCGTTCGACAAGTTGCAGTGATTGTCACAGCTTTCCCAGCAACGCAAAGTACCGTTTAGCGGCTCTTTTCCGCTTTAAGCATAGTAAAGATAGTAAAGTTGGACTTGCGAACAATGTTCCCTCGTAGGTGCGCAATGTACCGCCAGACCATTTGCGCAGTGAAATCTCATTCTGACCCACTTGCAACATTCCAAGCTTAACATTTTGACAACATTGTATACTTTCTCGAATACTTTACAAAGTTTGTAATTCATTTAGAACTCGGCAAACTCAGCTTTAGAATATCCATGCTCAGGAAAACAAACATTTGCTCAGTGTAAAATTTTGGTAGAGGGAACATTGCTTGCGAACAAAACTGCTTTGCTAGAGTGCTAGTGTAAAAAACCTGGAGTCGGAGTCAAAAAATATTAAGTTCGGTTCCGAAGTCGGATAAAAAATTTCCAACTCCAAAGCCCTGCGGCCCGCCAGCACATTTCAAAAGGCCCGTGGCTTTGGTTTCATAGTGTGTTGCACAAGGCCCGCGCCCGCTAAAGCCCGGATTACACTTCTGCGTCTGAGCGACAGAGGTTTCTTGCTACTTAAAACGTATCCCGTTGTGTTTTGGTGTGCTGAGAACGGATCTGAGCACGAGCGACGTTGGAAAGATCTGTTTCTGCTTCAAATCTTAAGCGAAACACCTGAACTGCGCTAAACTGCACCCACCTTGCAGTAAAATGGCGGAAAGGACTGTTGGCCCGTAGGCGCCCTCACATGATAAAATTTGGCCCTTTTTGAAAATAGTTTGGACACCACTGACTTCAGCTTTTCAACATATGTCTGCTAAGAGAAAAAAGCACTGTATCATAGGCAAACATTTCGTAACAAAAATGGTAAACATATATTTGCCGTTGATACGTTCCGTAATAACAATATGCCACGTTCGTTTCGTTCAAGTCAAAGGGGGAAAACAGCGGCGCAGAGGAATTTGAATTTCTGTTTTAACGTTGGTTCGGAAGATAAAAGATCAAACTTTTTCTTGCAAAGGTCAAGCTTTCTTGCCTAAAAGCACAACTGTGTAGAGACGGGCCAACAACACAAGGCCTTTATCAGTGAATCTATATTTTTAAACAACACTTAAGCCAAAATAAATGATCAGGGATCAAGGAGTTCCAGTTAAAACTCCGACTGGCGGACGCCCGCAATCCCCGCGGGGGTTAACTGCGCAATTGCCATTTTGAAAGATTTCAACAAGGCATTGCTTTTTGCTAGATTTCCAAAAAATACGCAAAACCGATTGTCTCGGCCTAGAAAATTTTTCAGTTGATGTGCGGATCACAGTTATACCTACTTTTCCGATATTCTGTAAAAGCTTGCTCGCTCTTTGAAAATCTGCTGCTTCTCCTCCAACCATGAACGTTAAAGTGGCTGCCTTTGCCGCACCAACACCTGTACAAATGCCACGTTAACTTTCTGAGATCTTCATTCGATGCGTGAATTTTGCCATATCATTGTATTAACTACAAGCAAGCGGAATTACAGCTTTTATCATTAAAAGGTAGCGCACCATCACAATCAGGTCAGGCACCTGATGCCATAGTGCGCTTAAGTACACACCATACATCATTCGAAGTTGAAATCATACATCACAAAACAATCGTGTAGGACAGTGCTTCTTAACCGGGTGAATGGTTCACCCCAAGGTGAATGAAGTTTTTACAAGGGCGAATGAAACTTTTGTTTCTAATTTTTTGAATCCTCTGCTAACGTGCATATATCTTAGTTTTTTACCCAGCACATATTGTCAATCGTGAATAAAATGGCAAACTTCAAGCGTTCTAACTTTACGTCTGCAGCAGTCATCAACTTATCACTTCAGAAAAACCGTAATATTGTGCAATTAACTGCGTCTATGACGTATTAGGATTAGAGTTTACCCAGAGATGCCATGCTTCACTCATTCGAGTAAGGGAATCTTGCTGTGCTCTGCATCAGCGTCCTGTGCAAATGTTATCTGCTATAATTTCCGTACTTTTGAAAGTTTTATTCTCAATATCGAGTGAAAGCCACCAGTCGAAGTACAGGAGTAGCCTATTTGTGATACTTGTGCGTTACCACTTTGGTATTGATTCCAAAATCTAATATGCGTTTATATCTCAGGTAATACCTGCAGAACGTCTAAGAAATGCGTACAAAAACATTTTGTTTTGATTTAAGCGAATGTAAATCTGTAGATTAAATCGATCAGGACACGCCAGCTCTATCAGCTCTGCAGTTTAAAGAATCAGGTTTAAAAAGGAAGGTTGTTATTGAGAATAACATCCCTTCAGCAACATTTTCCTCAAAGAGCGTCTTTCAAAACATACCTCTAGTGTGGGTAATATTGGGTTCGTTTGCTTGAATTCATAGAGTATAAGAAAATTGCATTAAGAGTCTTGCAACAACTGGTGATCATGACTATTATGTACATGTCAAAGAAAGGATTTTCGTGTTTGGTCCAACTGAAAACTAAAAAGCGAAATGCGTTAACCCGGGTGGCATTGGAGGACTTAATTCATCCGCAGTTAGAAAAGTTGATCACTGCAGTTCCGGAGCAGCGCAGTCATTAGTAACGGCTTTCTGTTGTAAATATTTGTGGTTTGTTAACGCTTTTTGTGTTTTGTTATTGTGTCTGCAGTGCTAGAGGTCTGGAGCTTGATTCCCACTGAGCTCGTAGTTTTCAGGTTCTGTGTCGTTGCTCGTTAAAATAGATCAGATGACTACATTTGTTCCTTTCGTAGCTTCGCATTTCTTAGAAGCTGATGGCGGATTCGGCTGTCTTTTAATGAGCCACTTAGCTAAAAAGTAGGTCTTGTACAAAAATCAAACTCATTAAAAACATTGTATATAGTTATATGTCACATCGATCGTGGGTTTGCCATAGGGTGAATGGAAATGCAGCAATCGATGGCAAGGGTGAACGAAAGCGATAAAGGTTGAGAAGCACTGGTGTAGGACATTTGTGTGAGGCGCTTTTGTTAGACGAAAAAACTCACCTCCTGAGACAGGCGCATCAACATATGTCGCTGAGTTGTGTGATGCTTCTGCTGCTACTTTTCTTGATACTGCAGGATCAATAGTGGAACTGTCAATCAGCAAACTTCCTTTTTGAACTGAACTGCAGAAAAAGAAAACAATAGTTGAGCGAAGATTAAAATAAAAGTTGTAGAACCTTCTTACCTAAAGTTAATAATGGATCGAACGAACACTTTTACTGCTAACAACCATATAATATATAATAAAGTGCAGCACTTGCTCTTGCTGTGGTTGATGATACGTCAATGCTCGGATCCTTTTCACTGGAAAGAAAAACTCTTGAACACTTTTGTTAAGCTGCAATATCTTCTTGCAAAGCTGACCTTTCATTTTATAGCACTAGCAGCAATCTGTGAATGCACTTGTCTTCACATTAAATTCGGCTTCCTTTAGTGTTCATAGCAATGAAACCATGAAGCGGGTTATAGATGAAATCTGCTTCAGGAATCTTCAAGCACATATGTGCAAATATTAAGCAAACTGCAATTACAGTAATCCTCGGTTAATCCGGATCTTCGCCAAAATCGGATAAAACTGATACGAATGATTTCTAACGCTTTTCTCCATAAAAATATTCGGTTTATCGGAGAAAATCTGCACATCTCGTAATCCGGATTTTTGTCTCTGGGAAAGATTCGGCAGCTTTCAGACGCAACACAAGCGTGCTAACGATCACCAACGAGCATATAGAAATATCATAACGGCCGCAACTGCGTGCAACATTCGACTAATCGTGAAGACAATTATTACGTCACACACAGGCATGGCTTATCATGTTGAACATACTGCTCAAAGGACGCTGCCGCACCACGGTTTCAGCCTATTGATCAGTATTAAGTGTGCGTGTGCAGAGCTTTATTCCTGAGCGTACAGTATTGTGCTCGGTAACATGTCTGGAGGACATTTCCTTCCAAATAGAATGACTGCTTATGGACCAGTCGCAGAAATCTTTGCGTCAGCCCAAAATCCCAGATTTCCTCGCAGCCAAGCAACCTAAAATTATGAACCTAAGATTGTTCATAACTAACTGGATATGGCAGTTGATGTACCATTGTAAATACATCAATAAATTCGTTTTGCTTCTGCGAAAGTCAGCTGTTGGGTCGTAAATGTGTTCAATTTAAGTAATTTTCACCGACATCTTACTAGTCACCACTTAGATGCCGTCAGGCTAGAAACAACCATATTCGGTTAATCCGGATCTTTGCCTAAACCGGACAAAATCGTCGGTCATATCGAATCCCGATTATCTGAGTTTTACCGTAGTAGAACACCAAGACAACTGTTGAGTGAAAATCGCTGTAAACCAAAAGCCAGCTACGGTCGCTAGAAATGAACAAATGCACGCAACCAACAAAATATCACTACTAACAGTTAAAGTACAACAAAATAATACGTGACCAAGATTCTGCTTCTGAAATTATTTTACAATTAATTTACGCTTATGCGAAAGTAATTGCACTTAGGAATGGGCGTCGGAAGGGGGGGCAGGGGGAGCCTTTCCCCCTGGATTTTGAAAATTTCGGCAAAAAAGGTTGTTTTTCTACTTTCGAGTGGGAAAAAAACAAATTTCACCACTTTTGCCCCCCCCCCTAAAGAAATTTGAGAAATTCCCTGTGCCCCCACTGGAAAAAATCATTCCGATGCCCATGCACTTAGGTAACGTTGCATTGAAACAATCAAAATTACGAAGTCTGTTTTCAATATCATGTTTGAGGACAAAGTGCTGCAATAAAGCCACTTTGCTCGTGATCACCAGATAAATCAAGACTGTTCCGCAAGTATCGTGTGAAGCCTAGTAAGTACGGAACCTGTGGATATTTTTTCTTCAAATAATACTCTTGTGGTTCATTATTTAATGCTGTTTCTTAGGTGGCATAAGTTAGCACCCACTGTAGTAAGGAAGATTTATTCTTTTGATAGCAACATTTCCAGAAGTGTGCTTTAAACTATTTATCAAAATTGACACACAAAACGTCATGTTCCCTGGGCTGGTCATTTGTTGGCTATCTCTGTTTTGCACATCACAAGACGTTGACCAACTACAAATTTATACGTTCGTATGGTTTTGAGGCATTTATGTGCACTTTTACGGCCACGCGTTATTCGCATACAAAAATCGGGTTAACTTGTTTTCGACTGCTCGAGGCATCCTAAATTTTTCGCGAACTCCTGCAAATAAATAATCTTTTATGGAAGCTCACGAAGATTCAACCTGAAGATTAATACGTTTCCAAGTATATGTAAATTACTTCCATGAAAATACAATCTTCTCACCATATTAAGCGACGATCTTGCAAGAATGCAGAGGTGACGTGCACGCAAGCAACGCCTGATGTTCCTTTCTCTTTTTGCATTGTGGGCGATATAAATTCTGGTGCTTTTTGATGTGATGTCATAGGCGTGAAGTCAGTGAAAATGTGGAAGTCTCTCTGCACGATGTACTGCATGGGTCTGATTTTTGCAGAAATGAGAACAGACAGTACGTTCGGTCCAGGTCGCGTAATTTATAATTTAGGGAACGTAGTTCTGTCTGCTTAAATTTTGTGCCACTGCAACGCTGCATTTGCATTAGTCCATAACTGTCGTGACGCATTTCCTCTTTAGCTATCACGAATATTTCCAATATATGTGAAAACTGTAAAAGTTCAAGTGGCGAATAAAACCAATTTTTTCTGGCGGCTTGAACTTGCCTGCATCGCACTTTTCTTCCATTAATCGTATAAACGCATTGCCCATATTAAACCTTGTACTCAGAACAACATACTTTTACTTCTGTTAACTATTCCCTTTACACTACAAGTAGCTTCGCCCTCGCGAGGTCTGCAGCCCAAATGACACCTGGTCTTTCGCAGCCTCTCATTCCCCATGCATTTTATCAGTGGGTATATTTGGAACTTATCGCAGCACTGTGCAACCATGTTCGCGCCATCCATGCGTATGCTCTTTACTAGTGTCCTCATATATATCTCTATAAATATGCCTGTGGCTGTGTTTCATCAAAACAACCGTGTTAGCGCCACTGTTGCGGCTACTCCTTTGGCGTGGCGTATGCGCAATGTGTGCTGTGAATAGCACCTACATGCACGTGACGCGAACAAGCAATAATAGCGCACGGCATGTGATCTCTGTTGTTGTTTGCCGCAATAGTGTGAAGCTTTGAGCTTTCCGCTACGGCCCACCGATCGAAACACCATTAAGTGTATGCTTTTCTATTACCACCACACAAGCATTCATCGTTTTCTTTTATGTATCTGTGTGTTCCTTGTCATTGGCTTGTATGCTTTAAATTAGTCTACTTACTGTGTTGCGCCTGAGAGTGAAGACGTTATACAATCATCAAGCTTGTTGGAAAGCAATTTAAATCAACGTATCTGTATCCGGTTTAAATCAAATATGAATCAACAATTTAAATTAAACCAATTTCGGACTACTTCAGCCATAGAGACATTGGTTCGATTCGATTGGTGGTTTGGATGCGGCTTGAGTAATGGTTTAAAGACAGTGCATTGATTCGACTTCCGATTTTGCAAAATGACTCGAGTAGATTCAGAAGAGAAATAATTGGAAACGGCTTGTCGAGATAATTTTTGAAGCTGAAGACCTTACGTTTGCTCTTCACTTAACTCGGCAAGACTGTGGTTTCCAGACATTTTGAAAAAAAGTAAAACTTTACAGAAATTATTTGCAAACCATTGCATTTCTCTCACATTTTAAAGTGCAACTTTTGCATTAACCTTTCCTGCCCAAAATTGAATGACTCAACAGCAAGAATGAAAGACTTGAGTCACTTGAAAGCAAGTTGTGACTCAAGTACAATTCCATATATATTGCCAATAAATCGACTTGGCTCGAAGCTGATTGTATGTGCTTCGGGCTCGATGGGGAATGACTAGGATTTGACTTCGAGATCCATAACTTGTGTCTACCTCTGATTACAGCTCGTTGCAAAATAGCAGGAACTACATACAAGATGAAAAACAAGTTTTGCCTTTGTTTTGGAAGCTGAGCATAAATGGATTCATAACGACAAAATTCCATTTACTAGGTAAACCTTTTCAAGCTTGACAGTAATCTGTCATATATTTCTGTTACAATTGACATGTTTTACACCAACAGAAATATACATGTACATCATGAAATTTCAAGTGCTACCCACCTTGTGCTAAATAAATTGCAAATTGAAATATGTCTATTGGGGGGAAAACGTCATTTTGTAGCTTTGTTTGTTTGTTTCACTTTCAATGTCGCTTTTACTGCAGATAATTTTACTTGGAGCTTTAATGTAAAGTCTCCAAAAATCAACATTTATTAGAAGGTAACCTGCCAAAAAGCTGTGCGTAAAGCCCTTGCATGGCAGTACTCATTTTTAGTTGCACAACAGAAAAATTAAAACTTATATTCAAAGTCTTTTAGTCTTTTATAAAGAGTCATATATCTGCACCTCAGATTGATTGACGACTTCACAAAATCATTCATCTGAAGTCCCTTCAGTAATACTCTGTCTTCATCTAAAAATAGCTGAGGAAGATTTTGGCACACACAATAAAGACTAACTAACCACAACATACCTGATAATACCTCTCTCTCCAAGATACACTTCTTCAACATGAGAACTGTTGGGCAGCATAGTGATTATTTGTGATGATTTTTCTGCCACTTCTGCAGGAGTTGCTGCAGCCTTTGCATTAACAAGAATTTGAGTCATTTAGAAGTTTTGAGTCACAAAAAAAGTTAACAATTGCAAAGCACCTTCTGACAAGTTTCTGATGTAGTGCATGAGCTTAAATAACAAACGACTGTTGAATATCACTCCACAAATTACTTACTGGTCACTACTCACCAACCATGTGAAACTGATTTGTGATCTGAGCCTGAATTTTACTTATGCCAAAACACACTTGCAACTAACAATGTTTTATATGTAATGGTTCAGGAATGTCGAAAGCCCAATATTATGATAGCAAATTATATTTAGTGATTTATCACATTAGTTTCATGAGCTTTGGGAAGTTAAGTTTTACAGCTCTTTCACTTAGCAAACAAAAATGCACAATAGTGTTGCACACAAATCAAAATCCAACTAAGAATGACTGGCCTTTCAGTTTTTCGAGATAACAAGAATGCAATGCTGAATCAACTTTTGAAATTGCACCCATTTGAAAATTAAGTAAAACTAAGGGACAAATATTTTGAAACACTATAACAACACATAATAGACAATAAAATGTAAAGCGCTTAGTTAAACATATTTGGGTGGTAGCACATATAAAAAAGGATGCATCACTTGCACATTATGGTAAGCATAGTGTTGTTTTCTTTATATATCCTACCACTCTGTTTTGCAGCCTAGTGCCATGCATTTCATTTGGTGAATCTTGCTGAAAATGAATAGTTATTTCCAAAACTACCAACATGGTTTTATTCAGATCATTGGCTTTTATTTTTTTGCATTGCTGTTTCTAGTGCCTCTTTGCAAGAATTCCTGGTTTTACTCTGTTCCAAAGTTATGCTAGTAAATCCATTTCATTATTAGAATTCACATAGTTTGAATTAAATTAGTAGAGCAACACAAATAACCAAACCAAGTATCTAAGTACATTTTTAGCTAAGACAAGCATGACCACATTTTTTTCGTGTTTTCACCTAGACTCAAACTTCAGAATTTACTGCCACAGTTTTTTGCTTTAAGCTTTTGCAAATTCTGTTTTAAAGTATCTAACTTGTTCCTTAACAATCAAAGAAATATTCGGCATTTGCATGCCTGCCATCATTGAGATTTCCTAATAAACAATTATAAACAGGACACCTGTAAATACCACAGGATCACTAAGATTGCTAAGATCACCAAGATTGCTAAGATCACCAAGATCACTAAGATCGCTAGACACTAAGATCACTTAGTGATTTTGTCTTAGCAATCTTAGTGATCTTGTCTTCGTCATCTTAGTGATCTTGTCTTGGCAAACTTAGTGATCTTGTGGTATTTACATGTGTCCTCATAAACAAATAACTTAAAACACTGAAAAAAGAAAAAGGCACATTTTTTCTGTGAAGGAAGCAAAATCAGAATACGTTTTTCCTTGTGTTTGAGCAGATGATGTGAATTTAATTTGGATGCACCACAAACTGGTAATGTATTTGTTTTGCAGTCATTCAGTATAATGAATTAAAGAATGTATAAAGCTTTGTGAAGCACAAAGATATAACTGAATAACAAACAACTCCATAACTGGCACTCCAGAGTTATGCAAAATACAGTAACCAATTGCACTAAATGTGTGAGGTCACAAATAGCATTTCTGCTTAATGATGTTATCAATCTGTTAATCTTTTCTGTGAATATTAATATATCTATATATCTTAAACATCTGCCACCACAAATTTTCCAATGAAAAAAAAATCAAACCATTTGTAGTTACCTCAGCTCCAGCAGTAGTCAAATGGTTGGTGGCATCAGTGCCAACATCATAAACGACAACTTTGTGATTAGTTTTCAAAAAATTAGTTGCCATAGGTCCACCCATATTTCCTAGCCCTATAAACCCAATAGTTCCAGTGCTCTGAAAAAGATATTACGATATTAATAAGCAAACATGCACACAGATGCTTTACCCCATGCTACGTACGTTTGATACAGACTTCTGTTATCCCAGTAAAATATACAATATGACACAGTCATCACTTTTTGTAGCTTAAAAAAATTAAACTGTGAAAGCATATTACGCAAAACGCATGTAAATTTGAAATAAAATAATACTTAAGCGTATTTGCAAAACAAACTATTGTTAGATCGTACATACCTCTTTTCGAGAAAATTCTTTCCATAGTGTACAGCTGTTTCCACCAAAAACTTTATTTACAGACAAAAAATTTCTCAGCATTTTACTTCACAGTTGAAGCACCCCAAATTGTTTTGTTACTGGAATACAAAAAAACAGTTATTTTGCCAAAATGATGGCAAGCTAATGCTTCAGATTGCACCTGTTGCAATTTCGATTAAGTGGGACTTTCTCTTTTCTAGCAAAACCATTTCAATGATGAAAAAAGGCATAGAATAGATTAATGAAAGTGGTACAAACCATGAAAAATGTTTGGACAGTAATTTATTTATTTTCACTAGGAGATAATACATTTACATTTCCAAAATTTAAATAGCATAGCAAACCAAGTAAAAAATACTAAGACAACATAGTAAACAAGTAAAAATGTTTGGACAGCATAGCAAACCATTTTGATTTTATCACACATGCAGCATCATTTCTATTCTAGCAATCAGGCCACATTTTATTTTTTTTACCTACTAGTATTTGGTTTTGAAGGGACGGCCCAGCCTACTATAGGCCATGGTTTGCCCACCTCTGCTGCAAACTAACAGCTGATTTGAATTAAGAACTTGGAAACAAATCCAAATCGATGAGCAAGCTTACTCTCTTAACACGCCAAAAGATGGCCTGAGGATCTTTCGGAAAGCCAGTAGCCTACACGACAGTGTACAGCATGACCCTTAAAGTATTTTTTCATCACTTAAGATATCTTTCAAATTCTGTCTAAAGGCCAAACATTTTTTCCAAATTTATCAGCAGTTACAAAGTCATATGAACCCATACTTAGTAATTAATCAAATGGTAATGTTCCTCAACATCAACCACTCACTACAGGAGTACAGTGTTGAACATGGTCTGGTTTCCCGATCGCGATCCAACCGGATTCTGCAATTCAGAACCGGAGCCGGATCGGATTGGATTTCGAAAATATTCAACTGGATTCGATATGGATATCCAAACTGCGTTGATCACTGCAGTCAAATGCTCAATCAGAGGTTTTTACACACATAAACGGGATTGGATCAAATATTTGGACAGGTCTACCGGATTAGGATCGGACCGGTGTCACGCGAAATTTCTGACCTCTGCCAAATTTCTGACCTGTTAATGTTTCTCAGTTATTTTACTTTTAAGAATAAAGACATAAGTTTGGCAACTACTTCTTTGATGTGTGTTGTGTAAATTCAAACATTCTGGTTAGATGTCAGGTACCCACAACAAGCTATAGTACAGGAATTACTTCAACCATTGAACATTTTCGGACTTAGTTGTTGACCACAATTATTTTTCTTTTTCTCACCTTAACCCAAACCCTAAGCCGACACACTTATCTAAACACGAATTCCTAATCCCAAGTAATCAGTTTTCTCAACGTATTTGGTATGTAGAATATCACTCTGTGCATGCCTACATGGTGTGAAGTCAGAAATTTCGCTTGACACAGGATTACTCAATGAAAATTTTGGACTGTATTAGGATTGCAAAAATCTCCGAGTTGTCCAACACCACTGTAGTATGGTGGCTCATGCGTGACACCCTAAAAAATTTTGTTTCAAGCATTTTTCTGAAAAAAAAAACAAAGAAAAAAAAACATGTTGCAGGACCAGCGAACAGGATAACTAATAATAAAAACCTTAGCTCAGCTGTTGTAAAAGTAAAAACGACATCAACGTTTCAGCCAACTGACAGCAGGCTTTCATCAGGGCAAATGGCGACTCGAGCAGGGAAGCACTGAAATCCACTAAACGCGCGTGATTGGATGACGTGGTGATAGCACTGATTACGTGGAAAAGGCACAGTAGACAAGGGAGAACAGATAAAGCAGAATAAAATAACAGTAAAGTAGAAATAAGATAAAATGTAAAATAGGGGTAAAATAACTGCAATAAAAACAAACTGTAC
>Ga0210059_1013243_pt1 | contig 12359 bp, 9 predicted proteins | sample Ectturendosymbi2_FD_188042 | JGI IMG/M metagenome (GOLD analysis project Ga0210059, IMG submission 188042) | Ecteinascidia turbinata endosymbiont from Florida, USA - Sample 2 (SPAdes) (version 2) | ecosystem: Host-associated > Tunicates > Ascidians > Unclassified | place: Key West, Florida...
AAACTACTGTAAGATACTAGCAGCTGTCGCTGTTTGAGCTTTCGTTTATATTTGGCCGGGCTTGCTTTGCAGCTGAACGTAACCTACTAATTCGTGCTGTATTGAGTCACGTACGAATGTGATGCAAGTGTTCAATATCTGTCCAAAACATTTCTGATGAGCCAAATGAGGATTGTTTTCGCAAACAACCAAGAAACGTCAAAGAGGATTTATATCATCTATAGTCTGTACTTCAGGTTAACAGAGCTAAGGAATGTTGATGAACTTACTTGGACTTGGAGTTACTTGGTAGTAAATGCGAGGCTAGTTTTGAAGTTTTTGCACGTGGTTTCAAAAATGGATCTTAGGAGTTTTTGCTGAACATACATTTTTGCTCATTTTGTTTTTGTTCACGTACAGAAAACGTTTGATCCAGAAAATCCATTTTGCAGTAATTTCGTTGATTTTTTGTTGCTGCGGAAACAGTTTATAAAACATTTACAAGCTTCTTCAAAAAGTAAATAGAAGTAGAAACGAATCTTAAGTTGAAGACGAAAAAGTTCTATTCCAACGGTCATTCGTCTGACCGGTCACGCTAATGAGCGAATTGACCAAAAAACTTGTCACTTTGAATTTAATTCTCGAGCAGGATTTTTGAATGTTTTCTGTAACGTCGCAATTCGCACAAACATGCCAGCACAGCGACGCGAAAATCAATTCCTATCGAATTTCCTCGACTGAGCTCCTCACAGCAATCCACTGACAATTTTCAAGAGAACAATCTAGAAAACATTCCAGTGACGATCAGGTAGGGCGTAAGGCCACGAGCTGGTATCGACGTTTTCAGAAGGGCTTGTCTAGTCCTTTCAGGTGTGACGAGGTCGAAAAACTGTGTTCTGTTGATTCACGTGCTCTGTTGGTCCCCATCAGGGAAGGATTTAATAATAAAATTTGAAAGCGTAAACAGATTGAACAAATTTCGGGCTGAATGTTGCAAGAAACAAAATTTGAAAATAACCTTAAAATTGAAACTGGAAGTGAAAGCAGTCTTGAAAACTCTTACCTAATTATGTCGCAACCGTTTTGTGCATTGCTGTTCTTTTCAAGAAACTCAACGATTCAGAAGTAACAAGATAAGTTCGGGTCAATCGCAGTGCGGACTGTTTAGCGTTTGTTGGACTGAAAAACTGTGATAAATCTTTTCGGAGAAAAGATGGCAAATTCAGCACCAGGTGAATTATGATAATGATCTCGGTCTACTATATTTAAAGAATCAAATGCAAAATATTTTTCCAATTTCTTGAGCAGTGCGTCGAGTGTTGTAATGCCACTGGACAGGTGCAACAGCTTCACAATGTTCCCTGGTGCAAACACTGTAAACATCTTACTGCCGGCCTCAATTTTTTACGCTTCACAGTTGTTTATGTCATGGAAAGTAATTAGGAAGCAAAAGGGAGGCAACCGGGCAATTGCTCCCCGGAAAGTTTCAAAAACATATGTGTATGTTAGATACAGCAACACGTTTCATCAGTTTGCCCGCAAAATTATCAGGTAGTTGCGCCCTGGGAAGGTGTGTACTTTTCGTTTTTTCAAATACATAATTTTACCACAAGTTTTTCCTCAACCCTTACTGCAGTATTTCTGGACGACGTAAAGTGCCACAAAAACGAATATACATAATGTTCCGGACTATCTGCCAACGTGTGGTTTTAACGAGTGAACTGTCGCCGCTTTGTTGTCATTACGAAACGAGCTAAAATATCAACTTGTGTTATTGAAATTGATTGTGGTCCTTATGTTTTGTTCGGTTTCACAAAAGTTATGACAATCGTTTCGATGTCATAGCATCGACGCCGTTGTCTGTGTGACAAGTGACAGTTGTCACAGCATTTGCAAACTGCATCCGGTGACACGTGTTGTGACAACGGTGTCATCAAGGAGTTGTGAAAAAGCTTGAGGATCACGTTTTTCAAGGAGTTTATAAAGTTAAATTAAGACTCAATTTGTTGAATTTGCAAACACAACGTCCATAAAAACGTTTTACTCTCGAAACACAAAAAGTGATTATTTGCTATTGGGACTTTTGCAACAAAGGTGAGGCGCATTCTATGTTTTGCGTACAAACATTGTGCTGTTTTACAAATTTAACATCCCTGAAATCGTAAAATATATATCCGATGACTTCAAAATGCTTTCATTCACTGTAATCGATTGCTGCAAATTAGTAACTTGTTTGGTCTCATCAACCTTTTATTGACAATGACGTAATACTGTAGAAATGCATTTCAAACTGTTCTGGTTGCTTAGCAGCGGTGCTTGGTCAGGTTACAGAAATAAAGCGGACTTTTGGTAGATGATGACCTTCCAAAAGTCAAAAAGATGATGATTGTACGCTTGTAACGATATTTCGTATCATGCTGACGCAACCTTACATTTGGTCGATCTATGTTTTTGAAGCGGTATATCGCAAAGTTGATGCTTAACGGTCTGGGTAGGCAGCAACAGGCGCAGCTGCAGCAGCGAAGGATTCAGTCATGTTGTGATTTATTTATTTATGACGTGAAACAGAAAACGGCTGTCTTCATTTCGTGATTGTGACTTCAAATAAGATAAGCTCAGTGTTGTCTGTTTTAACTGGCGGCTCATCTTCATAGGCAAATTGTTTCGAAGGCCTAGTTGAAGGTATTCCGGAAAATGACAATGAAAAAATTAGAATAAATTTGTGAGAAACACGTACAATTTAACTGCATGTATAATTAATGTAAATTGGAAACATCAGCTTCCTTGTTGGACATTGTATTATCATGTTGTACCTATTGGATAAGATAAGGTCAGGTTGTGGCCTTGTTTTTAGACCGCTGGTTGATAAGCACTGGATTACCTGACCGTGAACGGTGTGGATGTTTATATAATGTAATGTTTTATGTACACCACTATTTCAGAGAAGGTTTATAAAGATAAGGAAGCATTTTGGAACCACAAACGATAAATATACCAATTTTTGAAGACATTACTGGCATTGTCTGATTTCCTAAGAACGTTTTGCGTGTTTGAAAATCATGTTTGAAAAGAATGCAACAATAATAATTCAAGATTTCTTTTTAAATGATAATATTACTGTTTCTCCTTGGCTTATAACTTGAAAGGCAAAGGTGATTTAATATTTTTATATATAAAAAACATAGAAAATAGATTTGGGCAAAGTGTGGTAAGTCACACTTGTTTTTTCTGGTTAATATTCTTAATTTAAAACGAACATTGGGCTACAAATCATTGCTTTTTTAACTGAAACATCGTAGAAAACAAGATTTGAAATTACATCTTCCAATTATATTCCAAAAAGAACTCACAGTTGTGACAACGTGAACAAGAATCTGTGGAAATTATGTACAAATGCATCTCACCACGACTGTCAATTTCTTGGGTTCAAAACCCTGTGGTTCATAACTGGGAACTGCAAATGGGATGAACTTGGATTTTGTGCTTGAGAAGTGGTTGAGCGAAATACTCGTTGGAAAAATTTTTCATTTCCTCTGTTAACTGCAGGGAATTAGATTTTGCTGCCAGTTGTGACATCAATTGCTTTTTTTCATTTAAACTTACAATGCGTCAAAACATTTTTTTCTGTTAAGATTACACATCGAATTCAGTAAATCAAATTACACTTACTTTAGTTTTTAATAACGTTTTAATCATACTTATCAACTCAGGAAAATAAATTATTGTGTTTTACAATTTTAGGATCATTATCAGATATCGTCATGCAAATCATCACTGCATTTGATCAGCATGAGCGACTGAAGTCAAAATTTTCTAGAGCGATTTCGTTTGGAGCGGAAAAATCTGAAGCGATTTAAAATAACGTTTTCTGAAGAGGCTGATACTATCGTGAGAATAAGGATTCTCTCACAAAAATCTTTACCATGTTTTCACAGGGCATTTCTTTTAAGCAGCGCAAAACGCTTCCTTCAACAGCTTCCAGCGCTTGCACTGATTCAGTCATCACTTGTAGTTCAATTGTAGATAAGGCCGAGTCTTTGTGATGTGGAATCAGGGAGACAGCCGAGTTTACAGACACTGACGTTTTGATTAAACTGTAGTTCGAAGCACCTTTCGATAAGAATTCCACCTGGTTGCATTAGGTTTCAGAACAGTTGATCCATCGTGTCCTTAAGCCGCTCACTTGCAACGGTAGATTTTCAAATTGTAAAAACCATTTTAGCAAACGTTTTAAGAATATCTCTGTACAACGTCTACAACTCCTTGAAGCTTTTTCGTCTTTGCCTTCCTCCCCATAGTTTGCAACTTGTTGCTGATTATGAGCAAAACAACTACATTTGTGCGGCAAATTAAAAAACATATCCAATTCAAGTTCCCCGTCGACATTTACATCAAGGTTTGCAACATCACAAAAATGATCTTCTTGTTGCAAAGAAACAGTATCGAAATGAAAATCAGGAATTTGATCATCGCGTGTTATAAGCCAGGCATCAACACACTTTGTTTTACCAAGGGTCAAATACGAACTAACTTCCCGGGGCATAGATTAGTGACCCCTTCTCGGAGCACAGAAGTTGCATCATCTGACGTAAATTTGTTAACTTTGCCCTCCAAACAAAAATCTCTTCACTGATTTTTCGTACACAGTACCATAGTAGCTATACCTAAAGTGTGTGCACATGAGAAGTGCTATGGAGCAGTGAACGATCTTGTCCGTGAATGACAAAAAAGTTTCTGAGGATTCAATTACAATAACGTCAATTGCAATTACACGAAATTTGAACGCCATCAATTATAATTACATTACAATTAGTCTGGCAGAGTTTACTTAACTACACTTAATTGCAATTGACTCCATCACTGATTGTGGCCAGGTTGCAATTTAACACTGGCTATTATGGGCAGCGCAGATAATCTTCCCGCTGAGCCGAGCAATATAATAGTTTCATAAAAGACAGTTTAAGCAATTTTTGCAAAGAAATGATTTTTGCGAAACTTGTTTTGCTTATTAATGTATGCCAGCGTTATGTCTCCGATTGAGATCAATGCTCTCTTTCGATACGATCCTCATTGGTGCAGAACTCACTGGGCCTTGGAAGGATGGAATTACTTATTACATCACAATCAGTCGTTTTCAAAAATCATGCCCTGCTAAACACAACATTTAACATTTTACAACTTGCAATGACTTAGGATTGATATGATGCAGCCTTGAGCTCCTGCAGTGAGGATGACAATCGTCACGCAACCGTGAAGCGGGCGTGACTTTAGCGACCTGTGTCTCGGCGTCAAAGTTGAGAAGAGGAAGTGATTATCAACATCCGCTGCACATAACGTGATCATGCAAGCTCATATAACACATTGATAAAAAATTGCAAATTATAAGGATAGGGAGTGGCGGGTCACCGTCGCTTCATTTTAAGACATTTTACTGAATTGATCAAACAACGGCATTGATTCAACATCTTTATGTGTTAAGTTCCTCACGAAACTCCCTTTTGTCTATACTTGACATAAACGCTACGATTGCCTTCCTTTACGTTTGTTTTATTCCGGGAGTGAAGAAGTAGATTAGCTTGGTCAGAAATAGTGGTGTGACACATGGTTCGCTTATTCATATACAATGTGTTGGTTGTTGCCACTAACGGCAGTACAGAAAAGCGAAAGTGAAAGGAACATTCGTCCGTACGTTTTTGTTGCCGGAAAATTCTAAACAAACCAACAAAACAGCAAATAAAGCATTTGGAAAATCCAAAGGTATCAAGATTCACTACACTGTTTGTTCACAGTAATGCTCAGGTCAATCCTCCACACTGCGTTATAACCATTGATAATAATAATGCCAACACGGGAGTCTCGGTTATGACAAGAAAATTGAAAATTCTTTGGTCCTGCAATTTAGCAGTAATGTTATTGCAGTTGTGCTATTTTTATTATTTTCTGTTTACACCTCACTACTATTAGAAAAACTTTTCACTTTTGGAGAAAGTATCATTGAGTCGAAGCTTTGCAAAACTGTGCAATCAGGTGGGAAAGATATTTCGGAAACAATTTGCTGTTCTGATTAGAAGTTGCTGTCAAACAGATAACGCTTTGCTAAATACGGGGCGAAAGTCATCATATACCTTTTTCAAAGTTCGAGATTTAGCAACTATTTGGTTGCAGAAAAGTGCGAAGAAAATCGCAAATTTGCTGTGGGTTGCTGCGTGATAAAAACATGCATTGACCAAAGTTGCTGACGTTAACGTACGTTGGCGAAGTGCAATGACTATCATGGTTCTGAGGCGTAAGGTTTGAATGATGAGTCTCTCGAATATACTGAACGCTGGAGTTAACCGAGGTTGTTAAGGGTGGGAGGTGTGCGCAGCAGAACGTGTTTTTCTTAAGCGCAGGAAGACGTTCGCACGGTTTGATAATGGTGTTTTAGAGGTCACGAATGATTGATACCTATCTTAAGCGGAACAATTTTAGGAACGTAATCAATCTATCACTAACGTTTTGCAACAAAACTAAAACCAACACATCAGTTCCGATTTACTGACACCAGCAGTGGTCTTAGTGTGTGTGCAGGGTGTGCAAAATGGAGGCCCCCTTTTTAACTTTACGCGCTTTGAGGGGCGTCCATTTTCTGTTTACGCGTTTTTAAAGATTTTTGAGCTGTTGTTTATGTTTGTATTGTTATTATTATGATTACATATTATTTAGTAGAAAGCTTAGTTTGGTTTGCTATATAATATTGTGAATGTTAATATTTTTTAAAACATTTTCATTTTCAACCTGAAGATGAAAAGCCACACTGAAATGATAAAACATAAATGGCTTACTGCATGATTAAAAGGGCAAGGAGCCCTAGTCAAAATGTAAGAGGTCCCCTATTTAAAGGATAAGCAAGCCCTTCATTCTTTGTTCATGGACAAGGGGACCCAATCTTCTTCAATTAAAAGATGTAGGGCGGGTTCCCAATAAAAATTTAAGAGGTTTTATATCAAGAATATAGAGCCCTTACTTTTATGAATTATTTTGTTATTAGTTGCAAGATTTGCCTGGTAGCCTATCGTTCTTAACAATCTACTAACTGGGCTACCCAGTTTACATATCCTTAAGCAAAATACCATGCACAGAAAGCCATTCAAAAAAACTATTTATTCAGCACATACCAAAGATTTGCATTTTGTGACACTAACTTGTTTAAGTTTTTACCACCATCAGTGTAGTGGTTGTAGCCTATAAAGGTCAAGTCAACATTGAAATTAACTTTGAAATGTTTGCGTCAATACTGCATATTTCATTCATTCCAGTTTCACCATAAAAAATCATGTTTGCTCTTTGTCAATTGATTTAACATAGATAAAAGGTATGTTCTCCTGTACTTTTGGGCAGTGAAAGTCCAAGAACAAGAAGTTCTTAAGCTAAACTTGTCCCTAGATTAACTCGATTGTTGAAAGAATTTTGTGGGAAACTGGTTTTGGTGGAGAGAATTATAAAATGTAACGCCAATGTGGATGTGTATACTTGCGGTCTGCTGTATCCTTCAATAGCTACTAAAGCAATTTTACATGAATGGTTTTCAGTTTCTTTATTGGTCAGAACTGAATGTTTAAAGGTTTTTGGAAGCATACTTTGTTGAACTATTATTGGTTTCACTTTCCCTGCAATTGTTGTAATTTCACTGTAGAGATTCAGAAATAAATGTTGGTAGTATCAGTCCACTTTATTAATGCATTGTTCAAATTTACTTGAAACAGGATTAATGTGTGAAGTTTTTGCGTAAAATATAAGTTACAACTGTACCGTATTGATGTAGTAGTAGTTCAAAGTATTTAGTGATTTTGAGACTGCAGTAATTTGTGCACGTGCGTGGGTTCCCTGTATTTTGTGCAAGACGAACGAATCAAAGTAGAGATGCTGAAATGGGATTGCTAGATGCTTCATCAACGCAGTGGGGGCAGGCTAACTCTCATGAACAACGAAGGATTCGTCCTAATGGCAAACGTGATATTTATTTATTATTTTGGTAAACAAATATTTTCCTTAGAACAATTCCACAAAGCCATCGCCAAATATACTAGAGACCAACCAGTCGACTGATCTCACCGTGCCTAACAACCCACCATCAACTTACCATGCCGCTCAGCTAATCAGGGAGAGCTTCAGTTAGTGCGTTCAGGAAACAGAGTGCAGATTAGAAATTCGATCGATTGATTACATACAATGATTATTATGCGTCGTTAACTATCTCCATTTTCTGGGTTTGGAATATTAACCTGCGTAATTTCAACTGTCAGGAAGGGAAACGTGCTCGTGAGAGTGCACATAGACCACCACTACTGACAACAGTTTTTTGTATGAAGGATTTTGAGTGTTTAAATTCCGGAATGTGGTACCACATGTAAATTAGGGTAATTTCGGCCAAGTCTCCAAAACTACTCACAAAAGACCAAACAAAATATTTGCGGCTAAGCCACTTCCGGAAACGGCTAAATTTTTACAATTTGGCAACAAAAATGCCAACAAGTTCCCAACCCGTGCTGAAGTACTTTTTGCCCATTTACTTTAAACAGCAATGGGGTATTATATTTTGATGAATGCTGTGTGCAATTGTGTCATTTGCGCAGTGGAGTATGGTGCACATATGGGTAGGTTAACTTATAGTATTACCAAAGAGGTATATGAGTTGGTGTAAAATTCAGCATCATACGCCAGTTGTACTATAAATACAAACCCTAATTATTGAAAACGTTGCCCTTATATTGATCCTTCATTTAAGCGAGAGCAGGGAGTCCCGAAATTATTGTGCACAGGGGCCCCAAATTGCTAAGACCGCCGCTACTGACACCAGTTTTTTGCATAAAGAATTTTCCCAAGCATGGTGGAAGGTGCTGATATAACTATATTTTATGTTTCGTGGTTTCACTGATGGTGGTCCAACAGTTCACACCTTTCCGGAAAGGTTCTCATCATCTGACCGCGGATTCGAGACTGTATTAAACTAGTCAAACAGTTTTTATCGCAATTGTCAGTTTTCCGGTTTAGGCGTATCATAAATTGTAGAATAGATAGTTCAAGCAATGTTTCTCAAACTGATTTGAATATCGGGTCTTTCGCTTCATGACTAAGTTGCTCTTTGTTATTCGTAGGCCAAGCCACAGATATGAGCGTTTAAGACAGACCTCGATTCTGCGTGAATCACCTAAACTGTTTACAAATCACAAACGGTTGTTCTTGCTTTACGATTACATGAAACGCACGCTTGGACTTCATAGGTCAAGCTGCGTTTGTGTTGAAAAATGAATGGAAAATATGCGAAACGAATCTGAGCTACAAGCTATTTCGGTATTGACGAGCCTCAATAACTTTTTGTGCCCTGATGCAAAATCATTTTAGCGGCACAGGCCCCAAGCACTCATGTTGTTTGTGTCTCAGCAGTGGTTTTTAAGAGTAAACCAATTTGTGTGCCATAACTAATGCCAAGAGTAACTTTTTGTTGCTGAAACTCTGTTTAAAATGCAGCTAATCGCAGAATTTTGTTCTTAAATTGACTTCACCTATCGACCGCAAGGAAACGGAGTCCATTTTGTAAATTGCAAATTTGATTCATCCTTCTTTCTGTCTCCAAATCCTCAGTAACAAAAAAAATTTGTTGAGCTTTACTTCGACCTGCTCGACGTTTTGTGAATGGCAATCAAAGTTGTTTGTGGCAACGAATTACCAGCTTTTACCTGATTATAACCAGTTTTCGGTTAGGTGACAGGCTAATGACATTATAGTTGATTTTACTACAGGATATACTACAAGATTGTTCTCTTACTGTGATTTCGTACGTCGCTGTTTGATTTCAGATAGTTTGTATCCAGTTCATTGCGAGAAAGTAACGCCTCGATAAAATCCTGTCATTGTTGACCGCACCCACCAAGCAGACAGTCATGAAAAATGGCTGCCAGCACAAGTAGCGCTTAGAAATATCACTGCTGGTGGAAGACCAGCGACCTAGGCTCCTGCACTCCATTGACAGGCAGATGAGTTTGCTTTGGCAGTTACTGGAGAAAGTATCAGTCACCTCTCTATCTTATAACATGGATCAGGTATATTTGTGGTAAGTACCTGGTCATTAATCCCAGTTAAACCGGGTGCAACGAAGCGTTTATATTTGTTGTTTATTAGCCCATTGTTACAATTTATTAGACCATTGCTATACAACTTATTAACCCATTGTTACAAACACCGTTGAATGCGCTAAGTATAAAAAGCAACTTTGGACATGTAGCCGTGACGTTGTTCCTGACGTAGCAGTTGGCGTTCCTAGGAAAGCTTGCGTTTCGTTATTTGACGTTTGCGCACGCATCAAAATTAAAAGTTTTTTTTCCTTACCTTCTAATAGAATGAAAAATGGAAGTCTTGCAAATGTCGCATAAGTAAAAATAGCGCTAAATCAGGGAAATGAGGTCATAGTTTACTGAAATCGCAACATAGCATTATTTCAAACACTAATTATTTGCCGTTGTTTCTGAAATACTCTGCATTAAAAAAGAAGTTGCTGAATTGCGCCCAGATTTGCTTTTGCAGATTAATGCGATATTTTGCGTCGTGTTTCCGCCACGAAACTACCCTACTTTTTTGAATTTGATTCAAGACCTTGTCGCGATACCACTCTAACAACATAATAATATTTCATTTGTATTTATCTATGACTATCTTGACCGACAGCGGAGTGGGCATCTAATCACTATAACGGCGAGCAGGTCAATGTTTGATTTTTAATAATCGTCGCGTTTGATTTTGTCAACTGCTTCCTTGAAAACGCACATCTTTGAAAATTGAACAAATTACATTGTAAGAAATAATATGCAATGATAGCAATAAAGACTTGCCTGTAAAAAAGAAGTAAAAATGAAGGTAGCCCCAAAATTTTGTGAAAGGAATCAAAAGAGTCAGGTTCACCTTTGTAACATTGTTCTCCTTCAGTCTATATCCAAAGTGTTGTCAAGACAAAAACATTGTAGTTTTTCCAAACAGTTCCGTTTAAAAATATGAATCTAAAACATTGAAACTCTTAACACTGTTTCAAGATGAATGGGTTTAATGATTGAAATGCAAATAATTCTGTGTCCAGCCATGCCCACAATAAACCGATTTGCAGCATTCTCTCGTTAGAATCAAATCGCTGTATGGACTGGTGCAACACTATGTTGGGCCTAAATTTTGCTGAGTACAACTGTAGGCAGTTGGTCTGTGGTATGCTTCCGATAAAGCACGATTTGCACATTTCGGACGTTAAATTTGGGAAAAAGTTGTCACCTTTGGTATTGCTGAAAATGTTTGATAAAACGATCATCTTTTATTACCGGAATAGTTTAATCTTAGGATATTTTCCAAATGGCACTGGTACAAATGTTATAAATAGCTATTATTTCCAAACAATTTTTAATGTGCAGGCGATAAAATTTTACGAAAAGCATCCTTCGAATATGCTGTGTCTGGCGGGCTAAACAGCATACTTCATGATGTTCGAATTCCGGGGAAAAACAAAACTCGAAAAGTGTGCATAAAGCATACTGTAGCTGCACCGTGTGAAGTGAAAAGGTTGCTCTTTTGCAGCAGGAAAACAGCAAAAAATTGGGCAAAATGTTGCAAACAATGGATAAATAACCGATAAAAACGGAGCAAAAATTTGCAAAAGCTCTGTAAAACGGTCAAAATGCAAAAAAAACTTTGCAAATTGCACAAAATTGAAATCAACATTTTAACAGCACGGTTTAGTTGCTAGAAAGTTGTAGAGTGAGAGAGGATAAATTGTTGAAACGTTCGTACCGTTTCATAGCAAAAAGAAGAAAACCATCGAAATGTAGGTCAAAAACTGCGGTGGCAATCAACAAACCGAAAATTAGCCAAAACAAAAAGCCGTTATTCAAAATGTCTTTGCCTTCCGAAATTAATGGATTTTGTTGGAGCAACTTTTGAATGCAGTCTTTAACTACAACATACATTTGGGGACAGCGGGAGCTTTTTGTTGTTTGATGAATTATAAACCAGGTAGGACAAGCATAGGCAACACAGGAGCCCATCCCCAGCAACCGTGTGTGAAGACAGGTTGCGGTTAAAATTCCCGCGCCTGGAGGCAACGGTCGGCGATACGATGCCGCTGGAGGCTCCTTTGTGAATCGGCGATGAACTCACCCAGCGGGGTTGGCCGCTTCGCAGAAGCTCAGGAATTGCACGCGGCACCAGCCTTTGTGCATCCCCTTGTCAGGAGGAGGCCGGATGCTCGTGCGTAGCCAACGTGGCTCACTTCATGCCCAACGTTTGTTGCGTCACAGGGGAGCTGAGACGAGAACGTTTCTGGCTGTCCTTAAGAACTTTATGCAAAAACCGCGATGAGGCCG
>Ga0210059_1013244_pt1 | contig 12358 bp, 6 predicted proteins | sample Ectturendosymbi2_FD_188042 | JGI IMG/M metagenome (GOLD analysis project Ga0210059, IMG submission 188042) | Ecteinascidia turbinata endosymbiont from Florida, USA - Sample 2 (SPAdes) (version 2) | ecosystem: Host-associated > Tunicates > Ascidians > Unclassified | place: Key West, Florida...
CACAAGCAGTCCCATCGCCAAGTGGGCTTAGCCTACCTTCAAACTGAAATACAAAACACTAAGTTCGTGGAGTTTTTGTCAAATTTCAATGCCAACCCCCCTTGCATGAACGTAAAGCCCCATGCACAAGCACAAAGCACCCCTATCGACCACTTTCCGGCAACGGTTCTGGGCCCAAGTGCTCCCTTGGCTACACCCATGATGGAGTAATCACAACATTTAGTATTACTGTTAGCAAGTTGAAAATTTCTTTGTCAAAGCAGATAGATAACAAACACAACACATGATTCACTTTATACTAAATCTGTAGGCCTACACGGCGTGCACAGATGATAATGTCTTTTCAGGGATTTTATAGCAATAATATAACCAGTTACATTATTTTTCACAACTTTTTCAAAATGAAAAAAACTTTTACACTGGATTAGCTAGTATAAGCGATACACACGAGAAAAGCATAGCAAATCTCAATCTTTACAACTTAAAACATAAGAAACCATACAGAATGTTGGTTCCAAAACTTTTGCTGATGACACACCATTGGTGGGTTTGTGCTGTCACCAACCAAATCTCATTCGTCATAAGTTTGACAAACCAGACTTGACACAATGCAGCATGAACGAAATGGCTGTTATTCAAGCTCGAACAATCCTAATGGGATTTCAAACCAAATTAAGTCTATTCAAACTTGGCATGCAATTATTTTAATCATTTCTCCAATTTGCTTAAACTAGAAAAAGATGGAAACATTGTTGACAGTGATTTGGAGATATATACAAAGCACCTTAAATGTTTAAGTGAAGACTTCGAAGGTATTCTTTTGAGTATCTACAAAGGATGCATGTGCCGCATTGGATTGTTACGCTATTTGATTTTAATGTGCAAAATGCAGACACAGATTCACAGTTGCAAGTGTACTCACTGATATGCGTGTGGATCTCGAAGCTCAATGACTGTTTAAACGCAAAAACCTGCATGACAGTGCCATGCAAATACCGTTGTTAAATACGTGAAATTTTGTGCAGCTGTTAAGCTGTTTTTACTTGCATTCTCAATTTCCTACATGCTTGAATCTGGTGTTAGTCATGCAAATGCATTCCTAAATCAGAAGAACCGATTGAACTCGGAAGAGCACGGTGACTTGCTACCTTGTTGCTACTAAACCAATCTCCAGCTAGATAAAAATGCTCTTGCTGTTTCTAACAGGAAACACCCTTCTCATTGATGGGGTCTCAAATTTTTAATTTCAATGAAAAGTTTGCCATTTTCCTTTTGTGCTTGTGTTAATAATGTTTCTTGCTCATTGCCTTTCAATTATAGTTAGCATCCAGATGCTAACGCAAATGCCCCAGTATTTGTGAGGTGGTGGGATCTGGGAAGTTCAACTCATTTGGGGCTCATTGAGATGTCTGGGATTTTACCAAACCAAGGGTTCGACAGACAAAAGAATTTAAAGATCCCGGCTTCACATCTATTCCCTCATCATCTGCACAGTACACACTACCTTTATTGGCTTTCCAGTTTTGGCGTTTGTATGAAATTGAGTTAAGTTTCAGACAGGAATTTAGAAACAAATTCTTCACAGACAAGTGGAAGTTCATAACCCTAATGGTTACAGACCCTCATCAGTAGAGCAAAAATTTGTACAGTGGCGTACACAGAAAATTTCCAACAAGGGGGGCCCAAAGCATAGGCGTAGCCAAGGGTGGGCCAAAAAGGCCATCCCTCCTCCCAAATTTTTAGAAATAGTCATTTTGTGCTTTGAGAAGCATTTTTCTAAACAATTTAATGTTATTCGCCAAAAATCAAACATTTTAGTATACACTGGCACTGCCGAATAATGATGATAGGATAACACTAACTGGAGGGCCGGCGGGCCGGCCAGGCTGGAGGGTCGTGTTTCCAAATGAAAAATGTGAATTTTTAGCGGACTGCACAGAAAACAGAAGGGTGGGCTGGCCAACAAAAAAAAGGCAGCACTCCAGCCCGCTTTTTTTCGCAGACCAGCTTAATGTGCAGCCTGCCAGCCTGCCTTGATGTGGGGCCCACTGCCACTGGCCTGCCCTGTGTGCAACTTGCCGGCCCGCAAAAAATTCATGTTTTTCATTTGGAAACATCATGGCCTTCCAGCCCTCTGCTCGTCTATTTAATGTTATCCCTGTTTATACATTTTATTATTTTTAGGGTCTGAGGAGGCCATGCCACAGTGCCCCCCTCCGTACGCTAGTGGATTTGCAATGGATGTCAATATGCAGCGAATATCCATGCATTTTCTGGGTCAAGATTTTCCGACAGAACAAATCAAAATTTTGTCTGTTTTATTCGATAAAAAAAGCCCTCCATCCACTTAGCGAACAACTATGGTGATCACAGAAAGTGTCTGTAATCTTGTGTCCTACCACAACGCCATTACAAAACGAAAACCCTCTGTGTCTTGTTGCGATCGGAAATCCTGAGCGGCATATGTTCAAAGCTTCGCACTGTGGCAGCAAGCAACAATAGAGATCACCCGACAAGATCACTCTCGTCGTTACCGTTAACAAGCATAGTCAACTGTTCACCAGGTTCACAAGCATTATTAGAGGTCACTCACCAAGATCACTCCATCGGGATCACACAATTATTGCTTGTTCACGTCACATACACATATTTTTGTTCTTCACGCACATCCCATTTGTGGTGAATCATACAATCAACGCAACACAACCAGAGAGGTTGCAACAATCTGTTATTATCAATCTGCGTTGTGGAGACAGTAGTGTGTGCTCATCATGGACTTCGTGTCTGGTTCAAACATACATTCATGAAATTTAAAACAATGCAGTGTACAGCAGGTGAGGAACAGATTCAATCAATGGGCACTGCAAGAGACAAGTTGCGCGTTCTATTTGCACATCTTCTCTATCTCTTTTTAGGTATATTTGGGTGCTCATTAAGCATTACACAACTGTATTGTAGCCCACTTTTCATTTTATTTAATGGTGGCGGGGACAAGCTACACGCACCACTCGCAACTCTTCTCCAAGAAAAATTTGTGGAATAAAAAAGTTGCGGAACAGCCAAAAAGCAGCCAAATAGCCAAACAAAAATTTTGGAGCCAACTCTTTTTAGGCTCCAAACGAACCAATTTGGCAACCCTGAATCACCAACGTAATGTCAGCCGCACTTTTTCCAGCCCCACCTTTCTGGTGGATACGAGTTTAGTTAAAACTGGTTTGGTGGAAAACAGAGATGATCACGCAGCCGGAGTGGACTCCGGCCGGAGTTTGCATTTTAGTCAAGAGCCGGAGTCGGAGTCAATATTTTGGGTTCGAGCCGGACAGGAGTCTGAGCCTGAGTCATCATTAAAGTCTGTGCAGGCGCCAATCAACATCTTTAAGGGACCTAATATCTGTAATCATGCTTGTTGTTGTCAAACAGAATGGACTTAATTGAAATGTGTTTTCTGATCAGTGTCATCATATATCACAAACAGGGCCGACCCCAGCAGGTGCAAGGCCCAATGCAAGACCTAGGCGCGGAGCCCCTCTGAGCACTGGTGTTATTACGTCATCGTGCTCAGTCAACCGTGCTTTGACCTTTCTGATGAAGCTATTTTAATAAAATAATTATATCAATATTACGAGGTCGGCAAATTATTTGAGTCGATTTGTATGAAGGCTACATGATAACACAATGGTTCCTTTTTGGGGAGTGAGCACAGCTCATATGTCTCCCAGCAACGGTTAGTATGCTGCTGTGGTGGACATAAGACAGTGTACTCCTCCACTCGTAATCAAGCCGAAAGTTTAAAAGAAGTTCTGCAATGGAGCAGCGAGCGCAAGTGGAAAGTTACTTCAATCAAACCGAATTGACAAGCGAATTCAACTTACAATGCAATTACTTCACTTTTGTTGAACGGCAATCTCAATGGAAGAACAACTGACTTGGAGAAAACTGCTAACATGAATTGATTGCTTATCTCACTTTCGGTGACCACAATTGCAGACGCGTTCCTGCACAAAGGTAAAGTCTGGGCCCATGATCAGCTATGTGCTCCATGGCGCAATACGTGAGAAAAGTAGTCTTCACAAGAGAGCAAGCCATGCATCCGCCCAAAGTTTGCCCCAAGCCATAGTTTACAACAGAATTTACTCACTATGCTTCATTATCCATGGACTTGGCATGCAAATTGTTTTTTATTAATTAAATTTGTAATGAACACAGATTTTTAACTACCACATCACAGTGGCAGAAACCAGTGTTGAAGTCTCAAGACTTGGTCTCGGTCTCAAGACGTGTCGCGAGACCCATTTTTTGGAGTCTCGGTCTCGAAGGATCTCGGTCTCGAGCTCTACGTCTCGAGACTTTGCATGGGTAATTTTTTACGAAGTTTTGCAAGAGTGAATTTCTTAAAAAACGGTAATAAAAAATGATTCTTCAAAATACAACCGTTCAAAGAGGTCAGTGGCTAAGCTTTCATTGTTGCTATAGTATTTGCGAGATGGAGAAAACAATTTGCCCTCGACCTTGTTCAAAATTGAAACTGAATTTTAAAAAAATGTGCATGAACCAATGAAAACGCAGCGCGTAATCTCTACAACAAGAGTTTAGGAGTAGTATGCTAAGGACTATCTTTGAACTGTTTTCCAGGAGTTTTGTTATGAAACCCATAAGCTTATTCAAAAGAGGTGGGAGAGTGCCAAAAAGTTTCTGTTTTGAGAAGCCAAATAAAACGATGTCCTTTTTTCGAAATGCTTTTCAAAGCACTCTGTTCAAACACGCTGGTGAAGTTTTTTTTCCTGCGTAATGCAAACTTTTTTCAGTTCCAAGATTCCTCGCAACTCTCTTGAAGAAAAGTTTTGCTCATAAGAGTTTTATGCAGAGAGGAAATAATGCATCATGGCTGATCAGTTACTTTGACAAACTGCTATAGGCTTCAAAGCCTTTTTGCGTTTTCTCACCGACATCCGGTGTTGCGAAAACTCTTAGTGCGTCAGCAAAAACGGAAATTTAGAGCAGTTGTGAATATCAGTATAATGTAAAAATATGGAAGTAATGAAAAGCATGAAAATATAAAAACTTGACAATAAAAAAAAAGAAATCTAAGAATTGTACATAGAGCAATCAAATCAGCGGGTCAAAATAAAAATAAAAAAAAACATGCAGCATGCTACATCCCAACAATGCCTGTCGAAAACATGTAATAGTGTTCTTTTTGCTACTCATGTTGTTTAATACTTTCTTTTTATCAGAGAAAGAAAAAATCTTCATTGGGAAGGCAATGGTTACCTGCAAAAGATCTGCCGCAGTTGTAAAAAAATGACGAACTACAAGCACCTTGCTCTAAGTAAGACAAAAAAGTAAACCCAAGTTTCTTCAGGGATTCATTAGCCCTGTGCACTTTGTTGTTGCCATGGAGAACACATCGAATCCACGGTGCCAAGTAATGTCAAAAAATATTACTTTCCAGCTGAACTACAGCCTAGCATGTGCCAGCTACGCTATTTGTTTAGCCATACATACATGCATATGTAACGATCGCACAAAAATAGGAAATGCAATAACGAGAAGGGTGGCTAACAAGCAAAGAAAGCAAGATCCATAATCGTGAATTACAAACACGACCTCTTTCAGTGTGAGTATTTGATTGTGATGTTCAAGATGCTTTATTATTCCTTATTGCTATAATAAGCGATTGAATAAAGCACGTTCATAAAACACGTTCATGCGAACATTAAAGTAGGTATTGAACCTTGCAACCACGACATTATAGTTCTCGACTCCCTCATTTGTCAGATTAAACTTCAGGCACAGGAACTTGTGCTTGCTGTTCAAAGGCATCTCATTGCACGCATGATGAAGGCAAATCACTGGAATGCTGACCAGGGCTCCAGTACACAAGCGCAGTGCATCATTTTGGATCTTTTGTAATGGTTTTAATAGACTGGGAGACGCGAAAAAATAGGCCTCCATACCATACTCTGTTACAGATCTAACCAGCGACCTATAGACAGTAAGTAATGAACGTTTACCTGCACCCCAGGACGTACGTTTCAACACCGTAATAACATTGAGCCGAAAAAAATAACTTCCCAAATGTTTTCGTTTCATAAGGCAAAATAGATGCTGTTTATCAAATATACACCTTAAAAGCATCTGTTAATAAATTATGAAGTGGAAACCATTGAAAAACTAGTTAAGTAGTTCAAGCTTTAGTAATCAACCAGATAAATGACAAGTATTTGAAGTGAGTTTTAATTTTCAATTTTTACAAAAGACTCATTTTAAATCACCTAGGTCAGCATCTAATCACCTGTTCACAAATATTGAATCGTAGGCTACTTTAAATGTGCTGAGATAAAACTCTGAACTACTGTATGACTGTGCCAAACTGAGCCATTAACATGAATGTGCAAGCAAATCGCAGAAAAAATTAATTAACAAGATGAACATTTACATTACGCATAACTTAAACTACAATATCTTTCAATTTATCATAGGCAAGAGATTCAAAACAATATAGGTTGTCTTTAAATCTGCAACTATCAGGGCAAACATTCAACTGTGTTCAGTATGGATCGTAAATGTGAGCAGAGGTTGGCCTGTGCAAGCGGTGGCTAGACTAGAAATCTGCACAATGCGCATAAATATTGTACCACTGCACATTACTTTGACCTGTCTGACATGGGTGGCCCTGCTGGGAGCTTGAGCTCCCGCCAGCATAGCTCTAGGGGTCACAGAGGTACACAAGCCCTTACACCGCGACAAGGAAAAATGAAAGCTTCTTACAACTTTCATAACTCGGAAAGGTCACTTCTGTTTCAACAGACTTCCCTTTGGTATTTCTTTGGCACCCGAACATTTCAGAGACAAATGTCGAATGTGCTGGAAGGTCTCGACGGCGTTCTTTGTCATATGGACGATATTTTGGTGTATAGTGGTGATCAACCAACGCACGACCAACGACTGGTTATACCTTTCCTCAGAGAAGCAAAATAACTTACAAGCAATAATAGATCAGAAATTTTGCTTGACAACCCGATCTTCGCAGCAAACAAATCTACTACAAGAAGCAAAGAAAATGATCTAAAACTCAACGCTTTCAGTTTCTCGGAAAGTTGGTTAATATTTGATGAAACAAGTGGTTCTTTTTGTTGTTGGGATTTTTTGTGATGGCGTTTTTTGTCAATTTTTATACTTTTTTTTCCAAACCATTGTTTGGCAGTAATTGTGTTATCAAGTCGCTATGTAGCGATGTAGCATATTATTTTGTTCTTCCTTAGCCTGTTTACATGGCGCATTTCATTGTGGCTAAATAGTGGCTTTTGGTCGATTGTGACTTTTTATTTGATGAGTCACGCTTATAGATTGTGGCTTTCAGTGGCCCTGCTGGGGAGGTGGTCCAGAAATTTAGAGCCACACTGGATGTGACTTTATTCTGCTGATGTCGGTTGTTGGTGTCAGGTCCCGATATGTATACAGATAGGCTCAGGGCAGGGCGATTGTATTGTATTGTATTGTTTATTGTTTACTGCAAAAACCGGGTGCGATGCAATAAAAAACAAACGCCATTTGTAAACATTTGAAAGCATTCCCAAGCTTGCAGTTGGGAGACCGAAAAAACCCTCAGGTTATCTAGTCGATAATCCCAGATTGCGATGACACTGATGTCACTACAATAGTATGCTGTGAGCCTGTCACTGTGTGGTATGACATTTGTTTACAGCTTATATACGGAAATAGGACTCAAACCGACCAAAGTAAGTGATTACTAATGTCCGTATCATGCCACTGCATTGCTTTTACAGTATTACTGCATTGAAAGCTAAGGTCAGATGCAGTGGGTTATTAGTGGGCTGCAATGTATTCTGAATATTTGTGGTTATTATGCTGCTTAACAGTAACACGAAATCATTTTTCATTGTAACAAAACAATTGGTGTTCTTTTTTGCCCAAAAAAGTATAAACAACATGTCCCATCAAATGTTTTTCTAAACGGTGTACGTGTACAATTTTTAAACCAAGTGAAATATCTTGGTGTGTGGATAAATGCATCATTGAAGGATGATGATGACATTCAGAGACAAGTGAAATCACTATACTGTGCAGCAAACAAACTCAGAGGCCCTTTTGATCAGTGCACTCCTGCAGTAAAAACACTTTATTTTGTGCCTATTGCATGCCAATGTATGCTTGCCAGTTGTGGAGCAAATACACGCAGACTAGTATAAAGCGATTACATGCTGCTTATAACAATGCCTATTGAATTATGCATTGCATACCCAGAAATGTGAGTGTTCGCCCACAGTCATACCAGGTTAGCCATTGTGTCACGACCTTTGATGCCGTGCTAAGAAACAACTTGTATCGATTTTTTATACGATGTACATCTTCATCCAACTTTTTTATTTGATCGCTTCAAATGTCTGATGCTTTTACAAATCTTCATTTTTTCCTCAATCTTCATTTTTCCTCAATTATTCAACACTCCTGTATGGAGGACAAATGCAGTAGTTGTCCGTGAATTGTTTTGGAGTTCGCGTCTCATCACTATTGCTTTTGTGTAGCAAAATATGTGGACACTATGTACACACCAAGCATACAACAGTAAGAAGTGCTGGGAAATGTCTTGCTCCTCTCAAGGCTGGACACGTACTAACATTGGTTGTGTAATGCCCTACGGTATGGCTATCCATTTTCTGTGCTTTTGCGAATGACGATACAGTTGTCGAGAGGACAAACAAACTGCTTTGCTCCTCCCAGTGTTGGTCATGTGCTAACACTGTTTCTGTAATGTGCGCTGATGTACAGCTAAACACTTTTTGTGCTCTTGTGTCTGTGATATGAACCATGAGTCCACAATAAAATATCATTATTATTATTATATCTATGATAAAAAAAAGGCTAGAGTTTTATGATTAATTGCCTATTGCTTAGGCAAGTTATAATCTAAATTATAGTTGTTCGACAAATTATGTGCAATACAAACCATTCCGTACGGTTTCATACAGGGAGTATGCTGATTGCTGTGAATATTATGATGTAATGTAGGACTATAAAAATAAGTTAGTACAGTGCATGTGGGATGTATGTCATGACATATGAATGATAATTTGTTATGTTATTTTTTGTCTTCCTGACAGTAATTATTTGACAAATGTAATAACCATACTCTGTTTGTCACGTAGGCTACCCATCTCAATTACTGAATATTTTTTAGGCAGTGGTTATAGATTAGATATGCCTAAGGATCTTGAAATTTCAAAACTTATTTATACTCCACCTGTAATAATGTAACAGTAATGCACTACGAGAGTGCAGTAGGCTTGTGGTAGAAACGAACTAAACGTAAAAGATAAACCCTAAACCTAACCCTTAGCTTAACCATAGCACTAACCTATCCCTAAGCTAACTCTAACCTAACATAATGCTAATCTAACCCTAAGCTAATGCTAACCTAACACTGACCCTTAAACTTCCAGGGTTGAGTTAAAGGTAACATGTAACCAAAATTAAAGAAAAAAACGGAAGTCGGCAAGGTGAGAGTCAAACCAAATACCATTGGGATAGCAGCTGTAACACATAACCCTTAGGCTTTGAGATCCATGCCATTTCAATGACAAACTGACCCTTTTATTTGAATTGCGTCAGGCCAGGCGTATCTGTAGTCAATTTTTATTTTTTATTATCAGACTTGCAATCTGTTGCAATATTTGAAATTTCTGACTGGCTGATATTTCCACCCAACTTGTTCAGGCCTGCTGTGTAATGGCAACAGTGGTTTTCATCATGTTCTTCAGTGCACTGTTTTGCTTCTGTATGGTCTTGTCTATGTTTTGGAAAACTGCTTTTTGCTTCTCTTATGCACTTCTAAACTTTGAAATTCTTATATGATGTCAGTCATCATGCTTGCTGCATGACTTTTTCTGCTCTTGTAGATCTTCTCCATTTACATTCATTTTTCTTGCCTAATCAAATGTATATTTGAGACTCACTTCATGTGCGTATTTCTCAATTCTTCATGCATTGCTTGCCCTCCACCTTTGTTCAGTATTCATGTGAGTGACTGCTGTTCCATTTGTGATTTGATTTTTTGGGTTTGTTTTTTTCATTTTGTTTGCTTATTATGTGTTTTCATGTGTCGTGTCTGTATGGTGTTTACACCTACCACCTCAATAGCATACTACTGTTTTATGATTTGTTTTTTACTTTGTACTTGTATGCTATAAAATTTATTTTCCATTCTTCTTTAATGCAATTTAGTGATCAGTGCCAAAAAATGCAAATTTCCAGGTAATCAAACTTTAACACATATAGAGCCTGTCTACGGTATATTCGTACTTGGATTTCGGCCTAAAAAACAGCAGTTTTTGGTTACCTTACCATCGCCCTAGCTCCTCCGCCGATGGCGCCAGAGAGCTGTTCAAGAGCTCAAACGGATCGGCCAGTTTAGTAGATTGCACACGAAAAAAAATTTTTTGGTTGGGGGTTGCAGATTTTTTGTGACTGACGTCATAAGTGAAGTAGTTTTAGGGTCATTTTGGCTCATGTTGCCTGGCCTAGGGCCCAACCGCTAGGCCAAAGTGTTTCGGTGAAGTTTTCATTGGAAACTAGGCTCGAGTCTGAGTCTTTTGAGCCTTTGATCAACTTTCTAACATTTCTGGTTCAAAAGTTATGATCTAAAATAAACAAATTAATTAATTAACTAAATAGCTAATTAGTCAAATATTTTTTACTAACGTACATCACAACTTTTGAACCCGAAACTCCAGCAGGTCATCTAAAGTATCAAAAGACTCGGATTGTAGCCTAGTTTCCAGTAAAAACTTAAGCGAAATACAACCACCTAATGGTTGGTGCCCAGGGTCAGACAAAGTGGGCCAATGTGGCCTAAAAGTCCTCCACTTATGACGTCACGCACAAAAAACCCGCAACCCCCAACCAAAAAATTTTTGCTGATCCGTTTGAGCCGTTGAACAGCTCTCTAGCGCAATTGGCGGAGGAGCTAGGGCATTAGTATGGCAACTGAAAAGTGCTGTTTTTTTTGTGAAAATCGCTGTATCCTAGCAGATGCCAAGGAGTTAATATCCCGCAAGCTGTCGTAAACTTGTTAAACTTACTTTCCACTATTGTGAAAGTTTTGCATATGAGCTACACCTTTCAAGTTGCTGTCTTTCTTGATACATCAACCGTTGTAAAGCTCTTATCCATATCCTTCGTTTTTATTTCAAGTTCCTTTGTTGCCAGCACCAACGTCTGAAATGCCCTGCAGTGCTCACTTCAGGGATGTTGTTCCTAGATTGTAACTTTTGACCCCTTTTTGGAATTTTTTAGGAATTTTCAGGAAAGTTTAAAAATAAATATGTAAAATTAATGATTTCACTTTATTTTGCAAATCATGTTTGAAACTCCAAAGGCCATAAATAAAAAAATGTTTGCTTCTATATTTAACGCCTGTCAGTGTGCTCCAATTTTATGGTGCACCACCACAGATTTAGGGATTTTTTAGTATTCTTAGAATTTTTGGAGTTGAATTTGTGAGAGCCCTGATGCCCTGCAATCTATTATGGTTAAATGCAGACAAAGGACAAGGAGTGAAAAGTTGTAGTGTTGCTGCAAAACATTTCTTGCAAGCAGGTCAGGTTTCCCAGGATTGACATTCCCACATTTTGCATGGCCTGTTGGTGATTTCAATTTTGTCTGAATACATCTCGTGCTTCATCTTGTAAACAGTGATGGAAACTTGTAATTATATCCTCACCTTTGAGCGTAATGTTGCTTCTTGCTCAAAATCACCATATATAACATTGTTCTCAGTTGGATTGAATCAAGGCTGCTGTAGACTTGCTCTTCAGGCCTTTTGAAATCCATATTTATTGAGTCTTTCAGATATGCTAAGCTGAACCAACATTGGTTTAGCCATCAGTATTGCTGGAAAAATATTAAGTTTATTTCTACTGGCTTTTGAGGTTTACTTGTGTTGCAAACATGCATGAAATCATTGAAACATTTTTTTGGATAGCACTGATTACAATCATTAACAATGCAAAAACTGTATGCTGTATGAGCTCCCAGTAGCTTTCATGCTACTGGGGATGTCATACTTAGCGCGCCGTATGTAGCAGCCACCGTGCTGCTACATCACTTCCCCTTCTCTCTTTAAGCGGGAGCTGCGCTCCGAGTGCTCTCACAGGTGAAGCCTCGCACGAAAACCATAAACTTAAGTGCACGACGCAGTTTCGAATCCCAACATTCCGTGCCCTGCATCTCCACCATTGAAGAAGCAGCTTGCCTGTGCACTTACGCACTAGGCTAAAGGAAGCTCCCAGTAGCTTTCGTGCTACTGGGGATTGTAATACTTAGCGCACCGTATGTA
>Ga0210059_1013245_pt1 | contig 12357 bp, 5 predicted proteins | sample Ectturendosymbi2_FD_188042 | JGI IMG/M metagenome (GOLD analysis project Ga0210059, IMG submission 188042) | Ecteinascidia turbinata endosymbiont from Florida, USA - Sample 2 (SPAdes) (version 2) | ecosystem: Host-associated > Tunicates > Ascidians > Unclassified | place: Key West, Florida...
GCAGTTGTGTAGGCACGTTTCTTAAAACTGACCACGTATTGTTGAGTCGGAAAACAGGTTCGGCCATGGCCGTACTGGACGAATAGGTTGCGTCGACCCTGTTTCTGTGAGATTGCACACTAAATATTTTAGCCGGGAAGTTAGACTTCTTTTGTATGAGAGAGATTATACCGTTTATTTTAGATAGATGAACATTTCTGGCTGGTTTTGATTTGTACTCAGTAGCTTGACTGACGGGGGGCCATAGGGGCGAATCGACCCCTGGCAAGTTAAACGAAAAACCGGCCACCACTTGGTTTATACAGTAGAATTTCCCTAAAACGTCGTTTCAAGGGAACGGAGAAAAAGGGTCGTTGTAGACCAACTGACGTTATAGCCAAAGTCGTTACAGACGAATTTTATTGTATTTCGGTTTCAGTATTCTTTTGGTTTTCAGCACGTTGTTATTTTGCGCTTTTCGGAGTATTTTCCGGTGATTTAGGGCTTTAGTATAGCAATCCACATCCGGTTCACCATCATTTCCCAAGTTCTTTTCTGAGTGTTGGCTAGTGGGCCCCCTACAGTGGTCAGTGGACCCCTTTCAGCTACGTTCTCGACCTGGATCAAACCTTTAGTTACGCCACTCTTTATACTTTGAATTTAATCAAACGCTGCAACACATTCAATCCCGTTGCGACAGAGAGCATTCGGGGGCATTGCCCACCCATATTTTTTGGTTTCCCACAAACTCTTTGGCTCCATTTCCATACAAAGTATGATTCGTTCATTCAACGGCGTTTAGCCATCTGGTTTCCACCAAGCCCGTAGCCAGGTTTTATGGTTTGTGGGGGCAATAAACATTTAAGGGAAAAATCTTTGTTTTTATTATATGTTTTTAAAACAAAATTTCCTGGGCACAAAATTTGGAGAGGAAGAAAAAAATATGGAGGGAATTGCCCCAGAATAGCCCCCGTGGCTACGGGCCTGGCTGTAGCATATTGACAGCGCGGGGTTTAAGTTAAACATACACTTAACAAGCGAAGAACTGTTATATAATAAATTCTGTGAGCATTCATGTGACTAACATTATTAGGCATACTGAATTTCGTAAGTAGGAAAAACCTAGTCCTAAATAGCGACTGGTGAACATTATGGCCTACATATCTTTTTATCAAAAATGCATATATGTATCTTTTTACCAAGAAGGAAAACATTAGTTTACAGCTCACAAGTACAGTACAGAGTCAATAATTAATGCTTCCAGACTCATCAACATATTTTGCACTTGTCATATCTAGACCAGCTATGTCAAACCGAAAGTGCCTACTGATCCAAAAATTATGTCACTATCTTAACGAGGGCTGCACAATGAATGACATATTGCTGAGGGCCGAACACTGAATGACTTACTTTGATCTTAGGTCTTAGCAAACTAAATTTGGTTCAAGCTAATGTATTGAAAGGTTTCCAATCCTAACCGCAATGGTAACGACTGTTTGCCACCTTTAACCACTCCATAAGTGTGATTTCATAGGTAAGTTTAGTGCCAACAGAACAAGGGTAGACATCAGAAAACTAGTAATAAGTTATGCGCCAAGATGTCAGTGAACATATGGAAATCTCCTAGCACGCGGTACAGACGTGATAAAGTGGCACTGAGGATCACCTACATAAAATGTCAAATTTAAGATCATCAAAATAAGGAGAGGATGTCAGTATGTAGGCTACTTACACTACAGCGAAAACCTAAACTGAGCCGCACAAAATCTTCGACTGGGCTGCATGCGGCCCGCGAATTGGACATGGCTGTGTAGTATCAGTATGTGTCGAAGTCGATTGTCAGAAGCAGCAAACTCACTGCTTAAGAGATTTTTTTAATTCAGTATAGCCTACTCTATATACAGCATTCAGAGGTGGATATTCGGAGAAGCGAACGAGGCGATCGCCTCGGGCTTCTTTTTTCGCAGGTGCCGTAAGGGCCCACCTTTTGAAAGTTGCGCAGTTAGTTTTTGCATTGTTTTGTTGAAAACCTTATTAACCGATAGAGCCAAATTTAATAAGCTCTGAAGCAAGTCATATCTTTGTCAAACCAGAGCACAAATTATGTGTAACTGTGTCAAAAGGGGCCCTTCAACAACTCTAATGTGTATAGGCAAAGAACAATTTAAAACCAAATGGCTTCAAAAAATTACAATGTGAAATGTACTTTCACGCAAACGCAAATTCCCAGACAAAACGAAAAATTTAACTTTCTTTCAACGAATAAAATTTTTCTATTACATGTGTAAAATATAAGGACCCCTTCCTGAGAGTTTTCCTCGGACACCTAAATTCTAATATATACCCTTGCAATTTTGTATATACTAAAGAGCAAATTTCACACAAAGAACCGCGGGGCCCCCAAAAGCGCGGGGCCCATAGCAATTGCTGCATTTGCTACTATTGTTAATCCGGCACTGAGATGACACCAGCTAGTGTTGCTGTGCGCAATTAGTAAATGTACCAGTCCCGTTGCTGCCAGGGGGCTTTAGCCGGCTTATCCCCCAAACAAAGCTCCAAGCCCCTAAATTGAAATATGAAACACTATAAATCAGTGGAGTTTTTCTCAATTTTAGAATGTCAAGCGTCACTGCACAAACGCAGAGCCCCCTTATTGAAGAATTTCTGGCGACGGTTCTGAAATGTACAGATGATATTTGATGATAAAAAAGCAAAAGAACAACAACAAGACATTCAAAGGTCTGCAGAAGCGCGATTGCCTTTCTTCCACGCTTGGCTACTGTTTTGATAAAGACGCGGTTTTGTAAACCATCCGCTTAGAACCTTTTTTATGAAAAGTTACGAAGCCATCAGAACGTCATTGTTTGTGAATGGTGGCCAGACTTATTTCGGTGCGCAGCAAAGGAGGAACTACTTAAAATGTTCAATGACGAATAGCAGGAGGAAACACCGAACGGAACTTCATGTTTGTTTTTACTATAGTAAAACTTTACGCTTAGTCCAACTTGATGTCATCTGATGATCTAAGATTTCAAAATTGCTTGTGATTCTGCCCACGAGCTCTGGTATTATTGTCATGGACTATTTTCATTTCCATACGCACTTTTCAACAATGTAAGGGACAAAATGAGGTGCTACACTGCATTCCTTACGCTGTGTCACATGACTGATGAAAAAGGAAAAACTTGGGTGTTTTAATACAAGATAGATTTAACACTGTTTTAAGAAGAAAAACTTGCGTTAACTTGATATAGGAAAAAACTGAGAAAGCAGAAATTACCCATGAAAGCCCGCTTGTGGCGTAATACTACAGTATTATGAGAAGCAAAAGAACATATCCTATGTACATACAAGACCCAAATGCGAACAACCAAAGAAAACAAACATGCATCGATTAACACAAAGTAGATCTGGCATCATACTTCGCCTTAATACGTTCTACCCTGTGAGGCAGAAAAGTGAAGTAGACCCTAAAACACAAATACAAATGAAAATGACAACGCACCCTCGTTCGTTTCCCCATGAACACTTGCAATAGTTAATAACAGTTGGGCTGTTTTTTACTAAAAATGTAGCAAATTTTTGGCTGTATCCTAAAATCATTACCTTCTTCGCTAATCTCGGTTGTTGACAGCCGTTGCTCCAAAGTCTAGATGATTTATTTAGAATACTGTAGTTATTATCGTTTCCTCTACAACGTTATTTCGTTCAGGACAAAACTCATAATATAAGGAAATGAAACAAAAATTATCCATTCATGAAGTATTCTGTAGCGTGTTAGCAGCGATCCTATTTTTGGCAGCAAAGATTTTCTGAGAGCTTCCTGTGGTCTCAGCTGTTTTTGAGGAGCAGCGAAGTTTCACTGATGTCGAAAATCATTAAATACTGAAAATTATCATCTGGTTTTCACGCAAACGATTTTTGAAAACTTTACAAACCAACTAGATGTCAGACATCAGCCAAGTGAAGGAGACATTTTTGCACTTCAGTAAGATCTAAAATCAGTTCTCAAATAGCTTTTATGATTAATGAGAGAAGTAACTGCCATCATGTCAATCGAAAAAATGGTGCAAAATCACAATTTCCGAAATAGTGATTTTGAAAAATCGTAAAAGTGCGATGTTATCGGTCGAAACCAGTCCTTGCCCTTGTTGCTAATGTAATTTTATGAAAATATTTTATTTTATGCTTATGTGCAATTTGATGACACAAAAACAAAAGACAAAAATTGTTTTAGGTAAATCGTATTTCTAAAACGACGGTAGTTACCAAAGCTAGATTGTCACGAAAACCTTAAGTTCGCTTAACCCTGCCTGTATGTGAGCTTACCCGGAATCTTAATACAGAAAAATTTATTGCAACTTTTTATTTTTATCAGCATGCGAATAACATACTTGATTGGTACAGATCAGTCCTCTCAACGTTCAGACGTCAGACTTGGTTAAGTCGAGTTTCGCAGTCTGAAAAGATAATACGGTTGGACGTTTTTGTCTTTAATGACAGTCGTTCAAACCTTATCATCTTCACCTGTAAGTTTAATTGTTTTCTTCTTCTTAGTTAAAATATGCGAAGAAGAGTTTTGCAGTTCCAGCGTGAAATGATACAGGCGATGTGGCCTGAAAAGATAAGAGCATATGCACAACACTAATTTTTTAATGGAGTTTTTAATGGAATAATTTAAAGGTTATTCCACATGCATCATCTTTTACCTTTTATTGAATGGTCTTCTTTTTCGATGAAGGAGCGAACAGAGTTCACCTCGCGAAACAAACAGGTTTAGTTTCACGGAATCGATGAGTCTTCGTAGATGGGGGAGCGAATAGAATTCGCCTCGCGTAACCAACAAAGTCAGTTGCACGGAGTCGTCGAGTCTTCTGTACTTCTTTTCTTCAAGGGTGATCTTCTTCTTGATTCTTCAGTCTTGATGTATGTTCGAGAACCGTACCGTAGCACCTCTGATTTGGTTGAGGTTTTCTGGCAGGTTTTATAGGCAAAAGTCTTGTTTATTCTTTGAAACGCCTCCGCTTCTATTGTTCGATGAACATCATGTGACTCTAGTTCATGCGGGCGTGTCTTGTTTTTCTATTATGTTTTGTTATGATTAACGTTCCAGCATGTTCTTCATTCGTGGGAGTATTGTTTTGTCGTGTCAGTCTTGCTTACAGGATGTTTAACGTGGGTTTATTTTGTTTTTTATATCCCAGAGGTTATTCTATCGGAAAAGTGGAAGTTTATCACGCTTTCCATTTGTTCGACAACTCTCATTGACAAGTCTGTTTTACATGTGGGCGTTGGTGTTTTTCGTCCTTTGTAACATATGGTTTAGAGTGTGTTTCTTTAGGTCATAACCTTTCTTAACCTTTGGTGTATTGGTGCATCAGTTGTCTGTTTTTGATGTCACGAAGTCTTTGCAGTTTAGCTACAATGTCTTGTTTTTGTCTTGTTCTAAGGTTATGGTTTCGTATATATTGTCCAATGTAGGGTATCTTGACAAATTTCCTTCGAAATTGTGTTGTCGGGACAAGGTTCCCACAACACCAACATGTTCACCATAAACTACTTCTGTACTAAGCGATAGAGTAGGCCTACATGCAAATGACAGATATAGTAACGAAGCTGCTAATGAAATTGCTGTGGCATCCATGTACATCAATAAGTGGATACCACCTAAAATGTATGATTTTCTATTAGCCTGCGCAAAAGTGGCAGGACGTTGGATAGACTACTTCAGGGGTCAGGAACCTATGGCTCGCGAGCCAGATGTGGCATTTTTGGTGACGACATCTGGCTCGCTTGACATTTTCTTAACACGATTGTTACGAATGAAACTTCTGTAATTTTCCATCTACCAGACTACAAAGCCATCAGCAAAACCATGCAGCACCAGAAGTCGCATTAACAGTAAGAAGCATATTTTAAAGAGAAAATTCAGACATTTAGCATTGTTTGTTAAAATTGTTGATTTTGCTTAAAAATGCACACGTTAGTTAGTAACTTAATTGCATTTAAGTATTGAAAAATATTATATGGCTCTCACGGAAATACAATTAATAATATGTAGGTTTCATGGCTCCCTTAGTCATAAAGGTTCCCGACCGCTGGGTTACTTCAAAACATTACAGTAGACGGTCTTGGCTATTTTCGATGTTTGGTATTTTAATTCGGTACAGTGACTTGCAAAACAATTACTTGGGAATGTAGGTTAAAATCTTTTCCATGACCATTTGCGTAGTGCCCGGTTAAATTGATGAGTTATTTTTAAGGAGTCTAAACCGCTAGCGAATAAAAGCACGGTGGCTAGCTAACTTAATTTGCATAGTACCCTTTGGTGCCAAGCCCGCGACGTTAGGAAACATTCCTTCTTCTTAGACTCTGTAAAGGGTTTATCCCTTTCGAGTTCACGTCATTTTCTCAACAAAGTCAAATAAAAGCAAGACGTTTTGTTTGTTTTTTTGTTTTCCGATAAAAACTGAAATGATCACTACGTGTTTTCCCCAATTCGATTGGAGAAATTCATTCAACAAAATGATGAAAACGTAGCACCGAATCGGTGAATACGTGGTGCTTTAGGATTACCCTTTAAAATATCATCAATAATTTGTGTATATAAATGGGTGCCTTAATTTTGCGAGTTCAGTTTGAAAAATCGTTTTGTCGAAATTTACCATCAAATAGCAAAATTTTCTCAATTTGGACTTGAGAGATACACAAACAACTTTGCTGAATGGCTTGCTATTTCTTGATGAAGGTGAGTTCTGTCTGACAGCGAAATTACGGATTAAACTTGACTTTAGCCTACTGATCTCTTTTAAAAGTGTCATTTTGCTGGTAAATGCGTTATAGCCTTACCACGTGCAAGTCTACTGCTGGGCTGAACCCTGCTCTGATTACAGATGTTATTGGCTTTGTTCATGGCCGTTCAAACACTTGGCTGCAACAGAGAGAACTGGATGAAGGTCACATCTGGCATGCATCCACAAGACATCCAGTTAGTTTGTTATTTTTTTAGATTAAAAAGAAAAAATTTTAAGACAAACATTTTTTCTTTAAGTCCTGCAAAAAGGAGTTGTAAAAATATCTATCGCTCCTATCTTCTTTCAGATCTAAATTTAGATTTATGTGAGTGATTAGCCTGCGGTATCCGCTACAAGTTAGAACACACAAAAAGTGTTTTGATACAACTCCGATTTTTACCGTTATAATTGGTAACCGCAGTTGCAAACCTTTCAACATTTATTTAACGAAAAAAATAGATTACATAGTTTCCTGAGTTGTGTTAACGTAATCCTCTTCGCAGATAAATATTGTCTGATATCTTATTTGATGCGAAATTCTTCATGGATCTCAGTTTTGGTTTCTTTCCAGGACTTTAGAAAAATTCTCCTGTTGTTTTCACACCATCGGCAAACCGAAGACTGTTGGGTTTACGCGCACAACACCGGGATTTTTTCGATGTCAAAACTTGCATCAACGATCAATGAGCGCCGTGATGTGCGATGAAACGTGTTACTTCCCAGAAGGATGGCAATGCCAAGGAAATAGCGCCAGCTACAGAGTTGAGCCAGTGCTGTATAAAGAACGCCTTCGGGATCGTGACAATAATGTCTTCCATCTTCGGTTTCCAGTAGCTTGCCAGTGCGTAAAGGTTTCGATAAGACGAGGTTCGTCTTAAGTTCCAGTATAAGATGAAACAAATGAACTTACATTGAAAACTACAGCAGCAGCCGACCTGACAACAACAACGCCCAACACCAAAGATTGAAGCAATCTTTGTTGGAGTATTTATACATTTTCAGTTTACTTTGTGCTCAACAAACGGTTTTAAGTTTTTTTTGTGGTTATTAATATATTTATTGTGTGTTTTTTCAAGGCTTCATATTTGTTTTTGGACTTATTTATAAGTGACAATAAGCAATGTTTTTGTCCTTATTGCTGTTTCTGACGCTTTTCTTAGGACAACAATATTATACACTTGATAGGCTCTGCGGAAATAATCTTCAAAAAGTATATGAAGTGATTGGTTTTGCAAGTGGGACGTGAAACCTCAGATAGGCCTTAAATTTGGTATTTTTTGCTCTTGCTGTTTCACTTTAAGCATTAAAGAATTTAAATTTTCTTTCTAAAAGTTACATACGTTGCTGTAGTAGATCCGCATGCCAAGACCAAGCCCGTAGCCACGGGGGGGCATTCGGGGCAGTGCCGCCCATCACTATTTTGCCCCTACAAATTTTGCTGTGCCCAGAAAAATTTGTTTTAAACATATAATGAAAATAAACGTCTTGCCCCCATGAAAATGTATTTTTCCTCCCAAAACCTGGATACGGGCCTGGCCCAGAATAACGGTGTAGAGTGGAACCTGTTTGTTTTAGTGCCAGATGTTGAGTTCTAGCAACAATTGAAAAGACATATTAATACAAAATTGAACAAGGAAACGCACTTGGAATTTTATATTATTCTTACGTTGATTCGCAAAGCATTAAAGCCAAGCGTAAACTGTGTTTTGATCTTGAAACATGCGTGATACGATTTTGTGTGTATTTATGTAGCCTTTAATAATTTCATGTTCAGTCTGTTAAAAAACAATCGTATTTTTCTCTGAATCGGAAAAATACATGTATTTGCAAAAATGCTTATATGTGTGCTTCCACAAACTGGGTTTTGCTTTTAAACTTGAAAAATTATTGTAAAAATGGATCGTCGTCCTCAGTCCTTCAGCAATGCAGCAAAAGTGTGTTACGGAATATTTCAAAATTTGTAAAAAGCATCGATACAAAATTTTTTTATCTATCAACTGTACACGAGAGCTACTTCAAAATTCCCAAACATTGTTAATATTGGTCAATCTGAGCATCAATTTGCTTCATCAAAACAATGGGCGTCGGAAGTGGGGGCCACTGGAACCAAGGCTCCCTGGATTTTGAAATTTGATATTTTGCTATTAACTTTTCAGTAGAAAAATGTTTTTCTCTTAGTTTCGAGTTGGTAAAATGAAATTCCACCACTGTTGCCCTTCCTGGAAGAAATCTTGTTGGTTACCCCTGAAAAATCCACTATTGGTCCCCCTAGAAAAAAGCTTTCCGACGATAATCACAACCCTCAATAAACTTCATCAACCACTCTGTTGAAAAAGTTGTTTCAAGGAGAACGATTCAGTGTATCTAATTTAAGTTCATGCCTCGCGTGAGTTGAAAGAGTAAACGGCTGACGTTTTTCTTAGAGCTGATAATAGCGCAGTCGCTGGACTTACTGACAGGCAACCACGGTGAATGGTCAATAAAAGTTTTAAAGAGGTAATCTTGTTTACAAAAAGGCACTGTTTCGCATAACTGTTTGGGCTGCAAGCGTACAACTTAATTATGAGTCTTCGTGAAACTTCATGGTTAGCTCAAAGCTGAAGGTATGTCTACAAGATTCGCATGAATGACACTTAGGCCTAAACATTCCAACGCCCCGGTTTGTTTGGGAAAGTCCCGGTTGTACGTTCGTGTCTCCTTTTGTTGCGAAGAACCAGATCAGCTTTAGACCACAGCAAGAAGTGAGGCTTGAGGGAGAGAACGATGGAAACAAGGAGTTAAAATTCTGTTTCCGTTTCTGAAAAACAACAACGTTTATGTTGCTTTTAGTCTTTAGTCTGCGGAACTTAACACACTTCATACCAGTGCGAGACACATTCAAATTGCTATCACCGTTATCTGAAAAATCCACGACCTAAACTGTTCTTGTCCTGGCTTGTAAAAATAAACTAAGATCATCCTACTTAACACATATTACAATTAAAATGACAGGTTTACAAACGCCGCTGAAACTTGCAACCCCAAGGTAGGGGTGGTGTAACGAATTTTTTAGCGGGGGTCCGGGATCAGAACCACCTACATCGCGATTGCTTGATTGCGACGTCATTGGTAATCATTCAACCCTGGATCACATTTTTTGTACAATTTCTGAGAGAAAATACACCCACACTTGCAGTGATTTTTATTTTATAGCAGTTAATTTTATATTTTGTCAGTAGGCACTATCCTCCAAAAGATACGTTCACTATGAAGCAAATTCGGCCGTTGAAAAAAATTCAAATTACTTATACAAGATTGGTACCAATTTTCAAGTAATGCTGGTAATTTAAAAACCAAAAAATGTTTTTCACTGCGGAACATCTCTAACTTCCTTACTGCAAACAGACGGTTGAATAAGTGGGAGAGATGCTTTGTGACAGCCATCAGCAAAAGTAGTGACGCGTGTACGGTATAACCACGCAACGAGATTGATATTAAAATAAGCTTGCCTATGCCCAAGATCAAACACTAAACTAAATTTTAAAGATGATACACTTTACAGTCAACAACAATCAACATTACGCAAATATAAAAATGCCGAAAAATAGTGGAGAGCCCCTGTATCACTAAACCCCCTTGAAAAATTGTAAGAAGGTCCGCACACCCCGACCATCCTTCTTCAAACGCCCATATAAAAGGGAGTCTGCGACAATCCATACTAAATCCTTTCAAAATGGACTTTCGCCACTCTTCTAAATCTTTGCATAGGGTCATTCTCAACAGCTAGTTGAATGAGGTTAGCTTTGTGGTTAGGCACCGGGCTCTGTCGGTTGTCTAAAAAAGTGTTTTTGGTTGTCGAAAATGTGTTCTAAAGTCGCTGTTGAAGCACACAAGCACCAAACGTTGTGGCTGAGCTGTAAGAACAACTGGCATAGATTCAACTGCAGTGCCAAATTCAATCATATTGTATAGCCATGCATTTTTTGCCTTTTGGAGTCTTTTGCTTGTTGCTGTTGAGCAAAATAGGCAGTGCCACTACAAACTCTTTTTCGAACACATCTCTTCCGCACAGTGGCGTACGCAGAAAATTTTCATGGGGGGTTCATTCAGGGGGTATGGTGTCATTTGTATTTGATGTCCGTTTTTTGTGATGTCATAATTTGACGTCGTATTCATGTTTTCCAAACTAACGTTTTGGCGAAGTTTGCGCTGACCAGCCATAGCAGACAAAATAAAGACAAGTGTTTTGGATAAAGTGAACTATCGCCGAACACAATCTCACACATGCGTAGTGGGCGAAAGGTCTGCAAAAAGTGGTGAGTTGGTTTCTGGATGCAGACAATAATCCAGATTCCCACCAAAACCCAATTATTACTTTTTGGTTCATTTGCAACGTTCCTTGAAATTCGCATGCAAATTCATTCCGTGGTATTTGCCTTAAGTCGACAAATTAACAAGCAAAAAGTATGTGAAAACAGTTAATCCCCTTTGCGCAAGTAATAAAGCTTTTGTAAAATATCAAGCTCAAAGGGAGGTTTAAACCCCAACCCCCCCCTTGCGTACGCACTTGCTCCCGCATACACGCAAAAGTGGAAGTACTTCTCTGGACTTAAGAAACTCATATTTTCAGGCCTCAGAGAAGACAATGCTAAAAACATATCACTATTTCCTTTCGAGAACCCACCTCGTTTAGATCCACATCTACGACACTGCAGTATAAGGGCGCACGCAGGGGGGGCTGAGGGGCTAGATCCCCACCTTAACGGAAATCGCCTAAACACAAATTTGTTGCTGACATTTTTTAAAACACAAAACAATTCCGCACATGCATACATAGCTAATAAAGATTTCGATTATAACTAGTGGTGTAGTGATCAGTTACCTTGTTACGTTACGAGTGTCACACTTCAACAGCAATAAGCAAATCGTACTAAGACTATAGGAAACCCTCGCTAAATATCGCTTTTCGATAAAGACGTTGCGATTCATGAGTCTTAATGGCATTGAGAGAAACCGCTTCATACATGTTATGACGTAGAAACTCTGCACGTGTTGCGCAATGCGTTACGATTGGAGTTGTTCCTCTTGTAGTTCGAATTTCGGGAACCGTGATGGTAAGAAGAATGCGAGGAAAATTGGATAAGTTTGTGGTTGTACAACGCAAGCGGAAAAGGAGTTCGTCAAGAGAAAGAGTTTTGCAAAAGAGATAGAAATGACACTAGCTCGTGCTCAGAGTCTGCCAGTCAAATATTCAGTAGTGAAAATGATATTGGTAACTTCATTGGAGTTCCCCTGACTGATGCTGATCGACGAAAGGTATTGTTTAATTGCTAGTCCCCTCCTTCAGGTTTCTCGTTTCCATATGTAACACTTGGTGCTCAAAATCGAAGTTTCCGCAATCAATGGTTAAACGAATTTACATGGTTAGCGTACAGTAATATTTACAATGGAGCTTTATGCAAATGGTGCATTGTGTTTTCTCCTCAGACTGTCAGTCGTTACGCAAAACCTCCCGGCTCCTTAGTTTCGGGACCACACTGCAATTACAAAAAGGCAAAGGAACATTACAATAATCACCAAAACTGTCACTATCATAAATTATGTG
>Ga0210059_1013246_pt1 | contig 12355 bp, 11 predicted proteins | sample Ectturendosymbi2_FD_188042 | JGI IMG/M metagenome (GOLD analysis project Ga0210059, IMG submission 188042) | Ecteinascidia turbinata endosymbiont from Florida, USA - Sample 2 (SPAdes) (version 2) | ecosystem: Host-associated > Tunicates > Ascidians > Unclassified | place: Key West, Florida...
GTTAGCACTTCCATATTGAACATTGCTTGGTGCACTGAAAAGGATGAGACAAAATGGTCTATCCAAGAAGTTGTGTTGTGTGCATCACTAATGTATGTGAATGTGTCCTGGGGTAGTAGTGCATAATCAGAAATGAAAAAACATTTTCCTATACCAAAGTCTTCTAATAAATAACCAAATGCATTTGTGGCCCCACCATTGAAGTCCCCCACAAAACAAATATTTGGACATTGCAGCTCCTGGCATAATTGTCATTTTGCCCATGTATGCTAAAAATTCACCAGTATTAGCTCTACTGGAGTATGTTAGATACACATTAATTAAACACAACTCAAAAACACTTAAGCCTATTATCGAGTCATCACAATTTGAAAAAGATGAAGTTTTAAGATTTTCAGACCAATACATGGCAGTTCCACCCAGCGATATCTAGAAACTCCTAGATATACTTGGTTCCACCATGACCACGACCCAAAACTAGGCCCTCATAAAGTCATAGTCTGCCCTCCCAAATGCAAAATGTGACACACCTAAACAGAATAAATTATCAAGCTGTTTTTTCTCCAACTAGGTCTCTTGAAGAAAAATAATCTGGTAATCATTTAACAATTTTTGCACATCAAGAATGGAAGACTTAAAACCCCGACAATTGTAAGTGACAAGACTGAGATTATTTAATATCCCTTCCATTTTTTCTCATATTAACAGAATTGGTTGATTGCACCAAAAAGTTGTTTGGATGCCAAGCACGTGGTTTGAAACGAGTCACTAGTTGACATTTGTGACCGCCTAATACAAGTTCTTGCGGCCACTTCCAACAATTGAGCACCTCGCGTATGTCACATTCATCAAGAAGTTTTGCTGAAATTTTGAAAGATGCATATGAATCATGTTTGGTTCTGAATGATTGAATCTGCACACTTGCATTCTGGAACTTGTCCCAAAACCATTTTTGAGACAGACAATTCTAGTATCTGGTTTCAATCTCGAGACAAAAATATCTACTGGCTTGAACTTGGCATCAGGTGAATTGCCAGATTTGTGACACCACTTTTTCTTTCTAACTACAGTTGTCCATTCATGCAGTTGATCATCTTCCTGTTCAGTATTGTCTACACTGGAGTCGTTTATGGGCTGCTTAGTGCCACACGTTATGTCAGCTTACTTCAATCCACACACAGCATCATCTGCTGATTGAGGCTCTTGCCCACCTGAAACTTGATTGTTTGCAGGTGTGTCCACAATGCCAGTCATTGAGCCTTTATGCAAATAATTCATTCTCACAGATTGTTTCATTTGACTAAGATCTTGTTTGATGCTGGATAGCTTCATAACAGTTTGATTGATCTCTGAACTTATATTTGATAGTGTTGCAACGGTTGGCGTTGCGTTGAATGAGAGCCAAACAGACGACCCTCCACACAGCAGCAGTAGAAATTCCCCGCTCCACCAGGTTCACTATGTTGTTATTGTCACGAATTCAGCCTTATATGTGGCGTAATCTTATTGGTGCATTCACACCAGTAGCGCAGCCAAGAATTTTGTTCAGGAAGGGCCAATCAATCACGTGGTCAATCATTGACGCTTTTCTAACAGCTGAAAGCACCAGTAAAAATCTTAAAAGGTTTGTTTCTGGTGGGGGGAGCAATGGCTTCTTTCTAGCTGCGCCACTGACTCATGCCAGCAAAAAGCAGCGTCACAAGTCATATTTCCTTACACACATAGTCACGGTCGCTCTAAGCTCGTCCAAACTCACGGCAGAAGGGAAACGACACTGGCCCTGGCCCTCAGGAAGACAACAAAAACACTGATCAGGCAAACATTCTTTGTAGTCTAACCTTTGAAGTATTTCAAAAACACACTTTTTTTCGTATAAAAAACATTTGCGACCACCATCGCCGAAACGTCCCGTCACCAAACTGTCCTACAGCTTGAGTTTGGATGCATTGACTGTGAATTAGGGGGCTCAGCTCGCCTGTTTCCACTTGTGTTGAACAGAGTCACAACTTCTTTTATAACCTGGACTAGTGGATTGATGTTTTTTTCTAAATATCTGCAGTCCAATCTGGAAATATGGGAAACAGTCTTAAACACTAGATTGGAAATTTACTTTTATTAGTGGCGTTAAATGTATTTTAGTGCAATGTGCTTTTTGGCCCAGTATGAATCTATCGTGCGATTATGACATCGTTTTTCACGACAGCCAGCAGTGAGAGTAAGGTCATAGCAAATGTCTTTCATTCATGTTTTGTTTTTGAATTGTGACTTCAGGAATAAATATGTTTTCCATGTACGTGTAACTGCACAAGCATCGTCTGGAAATGTGATCGTCATTTAGCTATTTATTAGACTTCTATATCGTGAGACTTGAGTTGTCACTTCCAAGTGTAAAACGAATCATTCTACTTCTAAACAGGTCTGGGATACTTTGGAGACATTGTTTTTATCTGATCTAGGGATAGCAAAAACAGTGTCAAACACTAGAGCGCAGCATACCTCAGGCGGCGCCGACCCTTCCACTAGACCAACTAGGCGGCCGCCTAGAGAGCAGCTTACAGGAGGAGCAGAATCCACTTTTTTCTTGGTTTCCATGTCGCGAATATTTGAAAAGGTTTTGCATTATTTTGCAAATATTGAAGCTTACATATCCCAGAATTGTCTCGGGCCGGCGTTGGTTTTAGGGTATATCTATTTAATACCTTAATAAGAGCTTGTTTGGGACACAAACAGTATTCTCAGTTATATGTAGCTAGTGAAAAACCAGGTCCATTTTTTGGGACCCGCTTCAAAAGTGTTCTGAATTACTGATATAAAAGCGCTTTTAAACCGCGGTTATTCCCTGAAAGAATGCATAGCTCGACCAACAAAAATAGCCACTTTCTCAGCCATAAAATGGTAACAACTTATGTGTGATACCCAACGATTGTCGCAGACAACCTTGGGTATTTAAACAAGTGAAGACCATTTTGGCGCCCCCTATTTGACTGCACCCTCCAAACGCCTGGTCTGGATCCGCCGCTGTTCATGTCTGAGTGTATTTGCAACTGCCAAATGATTCCTCAGCACATGATTTGTTCTCTGAAAAATCCCTGACGCAGTTTTGGTGTGCTACGCAGCAGTCATACCCAAACCTAGCTATGTTCCCCTTTCGTTGTCTGCTTCCATTCATTTCCACCTACCTCTGCGAGCAGGAGCGGATATTAGGAGAGCCGAACGATAGACAGCAGCCTCAGGACCCCTTATTTCATAGATGAAGCCCCTTTCAGTGCTTCTTAGTTTTTGCATTGTTTGCTTATGGACCACTCTCGAACCACATGTAACACGATCTGAAGCAAGTCATATGCCTTTCGAAATAAAGCAACAATCATGTGCAAATGTGCCAAAAAGCCCCTCAACAACTGCTTTGGGGCACCTTTCTGAGAGTTTGCCTCAGGCCCCTAATTTCTAATATCCACCCCTGTCTGTGAGACTGAGTTTTCAACCCTTGTCCACATTAAAATAAAAGCCAAGGAACAGATTGGACGTTGAGAATGACATGAAATTAGTTCTCACCAAAACGCCCCCAAGAATTTAAGACTAGTTGCACAACTGCAAGCTCACTCGTCCCACTGATTAGGAAATGTGCTGTTTATTCTGTACAAGAATACGGTACAGTGAATCTAACATTTGAAACGATAGTGTTTTTTATTTGTTGGTTGTTATTTGGACACCTTTAGAGTTGCGGTAATGGCTCGGGCCAAGCGCTTATGTAATTGCTTCGAATGGGGCCACTAGATCAGAAAGGTTGGGAACCACTGATCAAGAAGTACGGCATGCATCAGTATATGCAGACGCGGAATTGCAGTTAAATGTGGAAATATACGATGATGACGCCAATGCCGAAATCAATCGGCATAGCCCCACACTCAACACTTATTTAGCGTCCACACCTCTGTACCATTGCAACCTGCAACGTCAATATCGTTTTTATGACCTCGTATCTTTCGTCACATCTGGGCTACCGTACCAGCACTACATTTGCCAGCATTGACCATGCAACCAGAGGATAAAAAACGTCTGCTGCAGTGTTTCATGCTAACGTATTGAAGATTTTACAGTATTTCAACTATGGATCAGCAGTCGTCCCAAATATTGGATAATGAAAATGGATCGTGATGGAAAATGTTTATCATATCATTTCAGGGCCAATTGCATGCACACAATGTTCTGCAATTTCGTCTTGGGCCTGTGTCGTATTCAACCAGCTGCGTTGTTTCTGGTAGTCTGCATCGTTCAGAATAGTTTTTGCTAAGCCTAGGTTGCGAAATATAAGAAAATGCGCTGTTGGGGAGAGTCGTTTAAAGATAAAACTGGTGAGCAAGGATGTGGCCCTTTTTCATCTGGAAAAATTCATAGGTTTGGTGGTTGCTCGTGCTGCAGTCATCTGCATTGCCTTGAACTACTGAGGCAAGCACAAGAAGAAGATGTTAATTCGGGGAAAACGGGAAATCAACCAGCAACAATAGAGATCCCTCACTGAGTTCACTCTACTGATATTAGGTTGCACCATTATATAGGGATAAGTAAATTTCGATAATTCGCATGTGGTGAATATCACAGTGACTTGTTACTTATGGGCGCCATCTATCGGTGTCTACTTTATTTACAGGTGACGCCACCTCCAGGCCGCTACACTAGTGACGTGGTAAGAGGGCGCAACCTCCCTGTGAAAAGTTTATGAAGGTTGAGGACCTCAGCAACGACTAACACTACGCTAGCAAACCTGCTTTTACCACCAACAAATCAAAAGCGCCAAATGAAGTTTTTAATCATGCTACTGAAAACTGATGTGTTCAATATTCTACAAAACAATGGAGATTTAAGAAAAAAGGGGTTATGTTGTATGGAATGAATTGACATACTGCTGTCATTCTGTTTCGAAAATCGTAATTGAGATGTATTTTAAAACTCATATAAAGGTAATTCAACTAGCCAAATTAACAAGTAAGTGCAATGCAAAATTTTAACTGCAGTGTAATTATTGACGAAAAGTAATTGATTGCAACATTATTTCTAAAAATAATACTCAAAAAGAAACCTGGAAGAACAGTATTTATAAAAATCGAAGACACAAACTGAGCAATCATTTTATCTTAAAAACACAGCGACAATATTCGTGTCGTCAAAGCGAATACGGGTAAATGCATGGATTCATACAAAGATTTGCAATTAATTTGTTTTTAGTTTTGCTTCTCTTGAAGTTTCCAATCTCGCACCCTCTGTAGTCTCATCAATTAAGTTTAAGTTTCAAAAGGAAATGAAATCAAGGTAAGACATTTCATTTGATCTTTACTATTAACCGGAAAACGTTAATTAAGTAAAACTTACGATGTTTGCAATGAAATGTTAATTGCTTCGTAGGCTACTGGTGGTACAAGTGAGCAGTTAATTAGAAACTCATTTTTGACGTTTCTTTTAAAATGTAAGATAAAATTAACAGTCCTCATTTTTGTCTAATTTTGTTAGTTTAATAAAACTCTGCAAGTATTTCGCGCAAGGAAAGTAAAAAATGAAACCCGTTTACCAATATTAAACTTTTATTCTGAGAAATATTATAAGAGCAAAACACTTTGACACATTTTCATGATTGACAGTAGTGCATAAGAACCACTTCAGTGAATTTTTATAAGAACATATGGAAACATGTTTATAAACATTACAATTTCATTCTGTCACATGGCAGGATTTCAAGCTGCAAAATTTTACAAAGAGTGATCATTACAATTCACACAACACACTGAGCACTGAGTGACTGAACAACACCACTGCGGTCTTTCTCTCCACAGCACTTGTGTGTGGTCGAATCGTACCATTGGTTGTAGCAGCATGCCATGTTGGCTTTGCTTTTGTTGATTAGCTTGGAATGGCAGCATGACCACCTCTGCAAGGCAATGGAGATCAATGATTTTATTTCTGGAAACGTAAAGCAACGGGAAGGTGGGGAACTGAACGTGGAACGATCTCCAGCAATGATCGGAAACACACAAAACAACTCAAGGATAAATCGCTGCAAAAAGCGCTGCTTGTTGATGAATTCACCGCCTGGCGACGGCGGGCGCTTGCGGAAACGTTGTTGTGATTTGAGCAAACGCCGAATGCCGTTTTGCACATTCCCCATGTCTGTGCCACAGACATTAACTGTAGGCCTACATTCACAGCATGGAGAAATTGTTCGTAATTCAGCTAGCCTTGTAGGCGTTCTTTGAATAGAATTACAGTACTACTCAGTAAGCCAATGACAATGTTACAGCATCCATTGATCGCAGCGCTGCGTCTCGCATTTTGTTGCGTAGTAATCAAACTGATATATTTTTTATTGAGACTATAACGAAAAGTAGTTTTATAAACCTATTCCCTCAATTACTAGACTAACTACAGCTGTAGCTGGCAGTAGACAGCTGTAAGTGTTCATATTACATTTCATGATCCAGAAATGTGTAGGCTATTGAGCATGGAGTTTTTGAGCAAGCAATACTTCAATCACTGACAAAACATCAGTTAATCTCGATTCAAATCAGCTTTGCCCGATAAACCGACGTAATCAAAATATATGATGCTGTGAGAAAGATATTTTTGCTTTCAAGTCTTGGGTCAAAATATATTTATGCTTTTCCCTGCACCAATAATGCAAGCAAGTTAATTAGCTTTCGCACATTAATTGTTGCTTAATATGATTTATTCATCAGTAATGTGTAGAAACAATAAATTTTATCTGATTTTGTAAAAGTTGTGCGAACAATACCATTACAAATTTTTACAGTGTACGATCAAAAGGTCTTTGCATACGCAAAACATAGAATCATGTGTGATTTCTATTTTGATAGCCCTGGGCTTCAAGTTCGTTTGTTTAATTGATGTGAATCTGCAGGGCCATGTGGTAGAGTAAACGGATTTATGTTTTTAAATCCAAGTTTAATCCGACAATTGCGCTTCACAGTCCAATCCAAATCCGATAAACTAAAAGTTCCAAATCCTGTTTAAATCTGAAATTCTATCGAGCATGTTCTGCCATTGTCAAAATAACCCCAGCACAGTGTTTGCCTCATGAGGCAAGATACACTCTGCCAAAAAATACAGCTTAATGAACTCACGAGTGCATTATGGGATTATTTCCTGGGGAAGAGCAGCTTCATGTCATTTACAGCCAATATCGGTTGTTTTAAACCGCGCCATGAGATGCTTAAACACATATAAACTTTTGACAAGCAAAGCTACTAGTTACTACCATTTATAAAATGCAAAAAATTCTCCAACTAAAAGATATATACAACCTTGAAGTGAGCAAATTCATGTACAAATATACTACCTCGCAGTTACCTGTTACGTTTAACAATTATTTCAAACTCATTACTAATTTTCATTCATATGACACAAGACAAATCAAAACTCGACAATTTGCTTTATCAAAAGCACGTTGAAACTCAGGTGCTAAAATGGTCAAATATGGTGCAATAGAAATCTGGTCAAAAATTCCTCCGGAGATAAAAATAAAACGTGTTTGGCACTTTTTCTGGCAGAGTATAAGAATTATGTACTGCTCAGCTACTAGAACCATACTTTGTGTTCTTATTTATTGTTGTACATCAACCAAGTGGTTTGATTTAAATACGTATCGCTGTTACAGTGGAAAGCGTCAAATCATGAAGTACCTCTGTTATGTATTACATCGTTAGGCTTTTGTTGCGCTCACAGAAACTAGTCGCATCAAACCAGTGTATGAAGTTGTGGGATGCCTAATCTATAGACACAAAACAAATGCACTTCCGTTTCTCATGAGTGCATTGACGGGTTCTTTTCCGCAAAGCATGATTGCGCGACTGGTTCTCAACCTGCTTAAATCTCGTGACACTATTGCGGTTTTGCAGTGGTCTATAGCTTTTGACGCATTTCCTCTTTGGTATTCACGAATGTTTTTGAATGTATAAAAACAGTAAATGCTTAATGTGACAAATTTAAACCGTTTTCTTCTGCTGGCTTGTCCTTGCCTGCAACGCATTTTACTTCAATTTACCATATAACCGCTTTGCACATATTACATTTTATTCCCAGAGCAAAAGACTTTTACTAACTATTATACACTGATCCCTTTACAATATAAGCAGCTTCGTCCTTGGGAGGTCTGTAGCCTAGATGACCCTTGGTCCTTAGTAGTCCCTAACTCCCTCATGCATTGTATACATCGATGTACTTGGAAGTCATTGCAGTTCTTCATTATAATAATTATGATGGCGACATTCATGCGTGTGTCTCAAAAACTTGTGTTTCATCAAAGTACAGTAAATGAATTAGCGCCATCAAGCGTATACTCTATACTACCGCAATGTATATATCCTCATCTGCTTTCCTGTATTTGTGTTTTTCTCTTTACTGCGATGCATGTAGTCTGGCGCTTTGCGTGTGGGAGTGAAGACGTCACACACAACACTGTTGCGATCGGAAACCCGAGCGGCAAGTGCGCAAAGCTTCACACTGTGGCAGCAAGCAACAGTAGAGATCATGTGTCGCAATCTCTCTTATCATTGCTTGTTCGCGCCACGTGGATATATTGTTGTTCTTCGCGCACATCCCTTTCGTGGTGAATCACACATTTTAACGCAACGCCATCGGAGAGGTTGCAACAATACACACACTTTCCGAATACCTTGGAAACAAACTCAAGTTCACTTATGCTCTATCTGTGGCTCACAACACTGTAATGGTGGACACTTTAAAAACTTCAAAGTAAGGGCTATTAGCATCAAATGCAATGAGAAGCTCAGTTACAAAGTGTAAAATATCAAATCAGACAAACAAAATTACCAGGTACGGTATTCAGCACAAGCGAATCATTAGCACTAGGATACACATACATAAAATACTGTACTATAGCGATTACGGGTCAAGGAAAGGGACAGAATCAATGAAAGTCACACAAATCCTTTAACTTTGATGACTTGATACACAAGAGAGCAGGCTTGTACCTTCACCTTGCATCAGTGGATAGTGTGTGATCCAAATACAAACAAGATGTACAATTTTGACGGATATGAGAAACTTCACTGAAGCAAACTTACAGATTAAATGCGATAATCTACAGCTCCGAAACAGAAGTGAAAGTTGCGAAGAAGTTCAAAACAAGATTAGCAGATACCGATTAACAGGACCCGCACATGTAGTGCCTTGGTAAACGAAGAGTCCTTGCTGCAGTCAAGCTAGTTGAGAATGTTTTACCTATGATGAAGTAACGATATGAACATTAATACCTCCCAATCAGCTATTTTGCCAGTGTGGTTTCATTTATTTTGATTTCCACTGACAATTGGTTTCCTTTTTGTGCAATGGTTGTCACTATTGTTATGTTTAATAGCTGAGTCATATGAAACGATAATCAACTTGAAATTTGAAACACATTTTGGTGCCACATTAAAGTAAGGAAACGTCGCGCCTCTTGAAATAGGGGTGTGCATTTCCACCCACAATAGCAGTGCTCATGTAATGATCTAAAGACGGGCAGTATGGAGGCAGATGCAGTAATCAAAGCAACTGCCTTGATTATAGTGGCCTTTCGTAACAAAAAGTCAGTATGCTCCTCACCGAAACTTCACCATAAATCACCAGTTCATAATAAAACGTTAGGTAATCAACTAAGTGTTAATTTTTAGTTGTGTCAGAGAATAATTTACTTTTACACAGATAGCTGTTGATATGACAGCTGTTGATAAAGTTGCGTCAATAAAAAGAGTGATGAAAAGTTTTGGAAAATGCAGGACAGAAGGGTATTTACCTCAGAGGGGAATGACCTCTCACTGCAGCAACCAATTGAGGAGGATGACTTCTGTGTTGATACTGTAAAGAGAAAAACACACAAGACATACAATACTGTAATACTTCTAAGCAATAATATAACTTATAATAATACTTCTAAGACAGATCTTTCGACCCTGAAGTTCTCTAATGGCTGAAAGTGCTGATCTGCGGATATCTGTTGCAGCCACAATGCTACTTCGCAATAACCCAACCAAATAGAGAGTTGAACTGACCACCCTCCGCACAATGGTCAATGGTTTGGTCAATGGTTTATTGTTTCATATGACTCAGCCAACAAGCAGAAGCATCATAAAAGCCATCGCATGCAGTAAACCAACCATTAGCGAAAATTAGAGCAAATGAAAACAATGGCACAATAGCTGATCAGTGTAAACAAAGAGGGGCGCTGTGTCATATAGGATTGGCGAAAGACCGTGGCGGTCATCTAGTCAACCAAGCACAACAGCAATAGAGATTCCCAACTCGACCATGCTCTCTCTGCTTTTGCTGTTACGACGTTATGTGTGGCATAATCACCACGCCACACATCCTCTCGGGAATGTTGCGGTGGCAGTAGCCATAGGCTTTAAAATACATCAAGATTTTCAGCGAACTCTTCCGCCACACGAGAATACAACCCCATTAATGTACTCGAATTTCTCCATCACCTGCTACAGTGTATTGAAGCTCACTTGCAGCTTAGCCTACACTGCCTCGGGTTTCTGGAGAGACATAACAACTTTCATGGGGCATTTTAGTGTTGATTTTCATTCCGGCTCGGTCGCACGCAGCAGGAAACCGATCTGGTGCATGTTGAAGATGCTGTTCAGAGGATGAAGCAATATCAAATCATCAGCGAAAAGAAAAACGATTGATCCTGCAACTTCCAACAGTGTTGGGTTGTGTTGTGAAGTCAAGTCTTGTAGCTTCTTTGGTCGAAAAGCATCTTTCACCTCCTGGTTCCCAATAAAGAGGTTACATAGTTGCCATCTTTCGTCATTTCCAAGTCATTTCCGTCCACATACCCGAGCAGCTGATGAAGCCACAGCTGCTCTAACAGCCACTCCTCTTCTAAGTCCGCTGTGCATTCAGGGAGTTATCCGAACAAAATCGATATGCTGTCTTCAAAGGTCTTTCTTCCATCCTTGTTCACCACCCACTTCATTCGGCAGGGCCTCTTAGTCCTGCGCATTCGTGTAGGCCAGTCCATTCCCAAAAACATGGTTAAGTTTTCAGTTATTTGTAGTTTCTGTCGTTTGCAACCTGTTCACTTTTTTCAATTTTACCAATCTTTTGCTCATCGCTTTAATACTATTGCAGTCAATAGACACAAACAACGGTTTTCATCTAAATCAATGGTTCTCAAACATTTTTAGTGATGTACCCTTCATAGGCGTAGCCTAAAAAGGGGGGCCTAGGGTAGGGGGCCATGTCCCCCGAAAATTTTTAGAACATATAGTAATTTTGTGTTTTGAGAGGCGGTATCCCAAACAAAATAGGTGTTATTCGCCTAAAATCAAACATTTTGGCCCACTCAAATTTTTGGCCCCTCCCAATTTGTTGGGCTGGCTACGCTACTGCCTACAGGTACCCTTTGGGCATAATTTCATCTAACAAGTATCTCTTAGCTGTAATCATGAGCACAATAATTACAAATGTACTTATAATTATTCTATATTCACATTAAAATTTCATTGTGAAAAAAATTTTGCCCCTTGCAAAACATTCGCTTACAACGATTTGAAAACCACTGAGCTAAATTCTAAATCAAATGACGTTATCAAGGTACTTACAGCATAATCTTCTGTTTATTATCCAACAATCAACTCCGATGGCGCAAATTGGATGAATTATTAACCTCGATGAAAAAGCTTCGGCTGTAGTGTCCAGACACGGGTTTGGTATCAGAATTGTGTATTCTTTTGTCACAATCACATTATCTGGTAACGTGATGGTCGCGTTGTGCCTAAAAGCAAACATCATGCAAATAGTGTAACATCTTAAAAGTTTATAGCCGACGTTATTTAACACTGGGTACACTGTGCGGTTCCATTTCGCTTTGAGTTGCATTTATGTTTTGTTTCTTCGACTGACACAGACAGACAGACAGCACGAAAGCCAGGCCGGGTCTTGATTCACTCATTTCACGCAAGAAACAAGTGGTCAGCTTTCACCATAAAGAAAGCAAATTTGAAACCGCTAATTTGCAAAATGAATCTAATTCAGGAATCAGTTATTTCGCAAATGCGTGAAACTACTTGTGCGCTCAATCCAAGCGGCAAACTGTAACTAGAAAGGAGAATTTCAAATAAAGAATTGATGCTAAAAGTGTCAAAGTACAGGGTGTTTCACAATTGTTGAAACAAAGCGATTGGGCACAAATCCAGGATTTTAAATGATACCACAATGATGATTACATTTATTGAAAGGTGAAAAGATAACATTTTATAATCTGCAACTGTTTGTCCTCAAATCAGAAATAATATGTCAAGAAGAGTCCTAGAGTACATGCTCCTTGGCTCCTTCGTCG
>Ga0210059_1013247_pt1 | contig 12355 bp, 7 predicted proteins | sample Ectturendosymbi2_FD_188042 | JGI IMG/M metagenome (GOLD analysis project Ga0210059, IMG submission 188042) | Ecteinascidia turbinata endosymbiont from Florida, USA - Sample 2 (SPAdes) (version 2) | ecosystem: Host-associated > Tunicates > Ascidians > Unclassified | place: Key West, Florida...
ATCAACCAATCAATGTATCATGCTTCCGAAAACTCCCAGCACAGAACCGGAGACAAGCTTTGAGGCGCTAGTTGTGAAGTAAAACCACCCGTTTCATGTAAGTGACGTTGTGGTTGTGAATGTGACTTTCACAGAGCAGGAATCCATAGGCTACCGTTCGTGGCTATTCCAACGCAGTGTTGCCATTTTAGCCGATTTGCTGCTAAATATAGCAGGACATTCTCACTGTTAGCTGCAAAATTTTCAATCTAGCGGTTTACTAATTTTCTAGCAAGATTTTACCAACCCTTTAGCAGGCAACAAATTCCCGATGAAAAATTCGTTTCAACCGTTTATCAAGATGAAAATTTTACACCTTCATCAAAAAAATATTTTCTTTATGCCACTTTAACTTTGGCAACACAAGGAGCGGGCACATCCAGCAGCTGCTTTGAATCATGTGCCATCTTTTGGTCTGTATGAATGTTGTTCTTTGCGTTATTTGTATAATGTGTCATCTATTCTTCTGTCTTTTTTTATATTAACTTATGACTAAGATTGATTGATTTATTGGTTTTAAATCTGAAAACTTGAAAAAGACTACTGCTAAAATATTAACAGAAGGCTTTTGCTGAAACAGTCTGTGGGATTGGAAATAATCGTGAAGGAGCTTACGCGTTTCTGAATTTGTCATCATTTCCTCTCTTTTAATAGGAAAGCTGACCATCACTGGTGTCACGCCTAGTGATTTTTGAATAGATATCGTGATTTGATTTTTGGGCTGACCTAGTGATTTTTCACTGTAATCTAGTAATTTCTATGCATGCAAATTTCAATGAACGTTGTAAATGGGATAAAAAGTAATAATTAGGTTTTGGTGGGAATCTGGGTTATCGTCTGCGTCCAGAAACCATCTCACCACTTTTTGCAGACCTTTCGTCCATTACGCATGATTAAGATTGTGTTCCGCGATAGTTCACTTTATCCGAAGCAATTAAGGGCGTACACAAGGGTGGGGTTAAACCCCCCTTGAGCTTGATATCTTACAAAAACTTTATTACCCGCGCAAAGGTGATTGATTAATTGTTTTCGCATACTTTTTTATTCTTAGTTTGTCGGCTTACTGCAAATACCACGGAATTAATTTGCATGCAAATTTCAAGGAATATTGTAAATGAGCCAAAAAGTAATAATTAGGTTTTGGTGTGAATCCGGGTCATCGTCTTCGTCCAGAAACTATCTCACCATTTTTTGCAGACCTTTCGTCCACTGCGCATGTTTAAGATTGTGTTCCACGATAGTTCACTTTATCCGAAACCATTGCATATATTTTGTCTTCTAAGGCTGATCAGCGCAAGCGCTGATCCCATTGGCTACATTACCAATTTCTGTATCATGATAGAACTATTGCACGAGCTCAAAAACAGCAGTTGTTAACATAGAAGCATTCAGGCATTTGATAATGTGTCAGCAGGGAATAAGGAAAACTAAAAGTTTGCTGGAGTTCTATAAATAACAAAAAAATCGAAAGTTTTCTTGCGTACTTTATGCGCATTCTCAATTCCTGTGCATTTTAGGAAGATTCGATCCTTCAAACGGGGTGTGCGTCAGCCAGTCCAGCCGTACTTTATTCTATGCTCGACTGCTCGTATTCGACAAGACATTATAGCGCAGTCTCATTCTGTAGTTGTAAATTGCACTGACGCATTGATGAGTGTGTTTTACTCCCCTGTTTTAACGCTTAGCCTGGTATTTTTACAGTTATGAACCACTGTGTCGTAGCGTTGAGTGTATTTTTTTCCGATATCCTAACTTGGAGCGCTAATAGTTTATATTCAGTGCAATGACACATACAATAAGGGGAGTGGATGTAGAAAAATATGCATATAATGTCAACAAACTTCGCCAAAAGGTTGGTTTGGAAACGTGAATATGACGTGAAATTGTGACGTCACAAACAGCCCACACCAAATATAAATGACCACCATATGCCACTGAATGAAACCCCCATGAAAATTTTCCGCGCACGCCACTGCTTGCATAGTACCCTCTGTGTTCGAAGATCGGATGTGTTGTTTCTAAGTTTGCAGCCCTCTTTTTCCGAAAAACAATGGATTACGTGAATCGTTGTGTGAAGATTTTCACCTCCAGCACAAACAAAATTTTCTAATCTCAATTTCTTATAGTTTTCGCTTCTGTGCAGTTTAAATGCAATGTTAGCTACGACGTTATCTCCATTTCTTTCAGGATCAGTGCAGTGGAAATATACTGATTTAAATATTAGGTTAATCGATCTAGCCTACAGTGAAATGCTTCGTAAGTGTTGTCGCTTTAAACTCTTGAAACAAACAGCTTTCCAACATGAGATTTTCCCCACTTCAGCATGATCAAACTTGAAAACGTTGTTAACATTTTTAGGCGATAAAAGACATGAATAAATGATTTCAAGGGCAACTGTTAACTTCAACGCAGAAATTTTTAATGTAGCGATATTTTTTCATATCTAGTGAATTTTTTTGTAAATCTGGTGAATTTTGCAAAAAAGCTTGTGGCAGCACGGCTGATCGTAGCAAGAAAGTCGCATGTCATGGTTGATTGCATATTGATGACGTCATAATCGTGTTCAATATGGTGATATCCAGGGGTGCAGTGGGATGGAAACGGCGTTCCCACACGTTTTTTTGGTGTGGGAACGCTTTTTTTGGTTTGGGAACATAGGTGTACGGGAGTGCATTATTTTTGGGATGCAAAAAATTTTTGCCCAAATTTGATCTTATTTTTCCCAAATAACGTATAAACAGCAAGCCTTAATGTTAAGACTAAAATGTACCATTGTAAACAAAGCAAGGTTTCTGCATGCCTACTTAGGCCGACCAATTACCGGGGTTCAAAGACGTACGCCCTCAACTAGTAATCAATATTCTGCATAGCTACATGTGAACAATGGTCATATTTACTGTGTTGAAAAATGTTAGCTAATTACAATAAAATCCCCCAGAAATTGCTGTTCATGCCACCACACGTGTAAGGTGTTGTTCAGAATCTTCATTTTCAAGTTTTATACACGTTCTAAACTTATTCTTCCAACACGATCATGCTAATAGCTAACATCTGTTCTTCTCTAGCATAGATGTGTGCATTTGTGTTGGCCACAATGGCAATCAATCTGGAAAAGGAGTAAAATATCGGGTTACGATCTAAAGTATTACCGTATTTTCCGGGGTATAAGTCTATCCGGGAGATAAGTCGACCTAAGTTTCTGGGCCTAAAAACTAGACTTTCAAGCTATACTCGCCGTATAAGTCGACCCCCTTTCTTGGACGACTGGTTATGGAAAGATATGGATGCCGAGGACGATACTGCTGACGCCGAAGAACATTGGGACCCATACGATGATGTGCTGACGGGACTTACAGGTGCGGAAACGTTAGAACTGTTTAAATCGGACGATGAGGAAGATGAATTCGATAGATTTTAATTGTAGTGTAAATATGTAGTGTATATGTATAAATATTTCTCAATAAAAACAATTTTTCAATGTACCCTGAAAGTCTACTCGGCATATAAGTCGACCCTGATATTTAAACAAAAATTTTAGGGGTCAAAAATTCGGCTTATACCCCGGAAAATACGGTACATTGCTGCAAATAGGTCAAGTCGCATGTAAGTAGAAGGAAAGGAGGCAATTTAATACATAGCATATAGATTAACTTTCCACATTGGGCAATCTTCACCGTAATGTGTTTTACTTAAAATACTACAAATTACTTGAACGTTTACAGCTTCTAAAGTCACATTATGAAAACCAAAAATCCACTCCAGTTTAGACAGTTAAATGTTCATTGAACACAGCATGCCAACAAAAAATAGCAATATGGGACTGATACACGCAAATACTACAGCCTATATGATCAACGACTAAGAAATGTGTACAAATGCACATTTCCAATGACAAATGACTTATAACCTCAACAAGAATGTTTTATAAAAATGGCAGTGCTTCACTTCACTGCATTGGCATAAGTGAATTGTGCAGTGCAATAAATAGTAAGCTACAGTTGCTAGTGTTCATGAAAACTTCACTTCACAGCACTAAATTGAAACAATAAAATTTGGTAGGATACAACATGTGCAATTCATTGCATGAAACAAACGGAAAATGTGAAAACCTAAACAGTATAAAATCGCAGTTACATTACCACCACGTAACATATTACAGCTGCAGTTATGTAGTTAATTCTATTCATGCATACTTCATCGAAACATATTTTCACTTGCAAATCACACAACATCAAGCACGTTTGAAACACAAAAACTTCACAGTATCATATCATAGCTGCCCCACATTACTACCGCAAAACATTTTACAGCTAAAGCTACATCTTAGTTGCACACTTTACAGCATCAACAATCTGAGGTTTACAAAAATTAGGGTTGTTTGGAATTGTGAGTTACCACTACATGTTCGTAATTTTTAAATGTTTCTAACTCTACCCAAATTTGAATGAGGTTGTTTCGGTTGGTCCAATTTTGATTTGGGCTGTTGTAATTTGCTCAGATATTTATAATATGTTCAAATCTTAATGACACTCTTCCAATTTGCCCAGATGGTTCTAATTGTACCCAAGTTTAGATGAAGCAGTTTCACTTACTCAAATATGATCAAGTCTGTTGGAATTTGCCCAAATGTTTCTAGATGTATGCAATTTTAAATGAAGTGGTTGTATATTATTCAAATTGGAATGAAGCCGTTTGAAGTTACCCAACATTGAATGAAGATGCTGCACTTGGCCCGAAGTCTAATGGAGCTATTGTTGTTTGGCCAGAGTTGATTTAGTCTGTTGGAATTTACCCAAATTTTTCCAATTTATGGAAATATTTTTAACTTCACCCAAATTTGAATGAAGTTGTCCCAATTTGCTCAAATTTCATTAAGATTGTTAAAATTTACCCAAATGATTTTGATTTTATCCAAATTTGAATAAAACTCTTATAATTCACCCAGACAATTTTAAATATAACAAATTTTTTAATGGAGCTTTTCTATATTGCCCATCTTTGAACAAGACTGTTTGAAGTTGCCCACAATTGAATGAAGCTGTTGCAAATTGGCAAAATTTGATTTGACTGGTGGACTTCACCCAAGTGTTTCCAGTTTATATAAATGTTTTTGTTTTCACCCATGTTTGATTGAAGCTCTTCTCATTTGCTCATATTTAATTGAAGCTGTTGTACCTTACCCAAATGCTCCTGTTTTACTCAAATGTTTCTAATTTTACCCAAAACCTTATCAAAGTTTTTTAGTTGGCCCAAATTTGATGAAGGTTGTTCGAATTGCCACATGATTCCAGTTTACCTAAGGGCAATGCATATTTTGCCATCAGGAACAAAAAGAATGGCAAAATAGTCTCAGACTATTTTGCCGTTTTTGCTATTATTTTGCCGTTGATTTGATTATCACTTTGTCTTAGTTTGAAAAATAGACACTGCCTCACTTACATGTGAATGTAGATGTATACTTTGCCCAAATTTTGAAAATTTTTGCCCAAATAATGGCCAATTTTTCAGCGTTGGGGATTCGACCGCATCCCTGCATCCCCATCCCGCACGCTTATGTTTGGGAACGTTTGTTTTTGCACTAGATTACATTGAAACATGGCTGCGATCTCACAGATGCGCTAGCGACGCGCAGATTCGCATTGCTAGTCAAATGTCTATACAGCAGAGTTTCCCACCTTTTAAAGACGCGGTCTACTCTCGTACTAGTATAAATCTTCGCGGACTCAGGATAGACTGAGACTACGAGGATAACACAAACACTAGATTTAAGAAATTGGTTTTCGGCCACATTCATAAATTTCAATGAGAATAATGTCTCATAGTTTAGTTTGTTTCACAAGTTTGTCGAAATAAGGGTCTGTTGTCATCAACGCACACCTGATGACGTCTTCTGGTTGAAGCTGGTTTCGGTGCTTAGTTTTATAAATAGTTATAGTAGTTTTTTTTTAAGGAAAATATTAGGTACCCGGTATGGACCAGTAGGGACCCGATTTCTCTGATTTTAGGGAATTTTTTCTTATTCTAGGGACCCGATAATGATTTCGGTGATTCTAGGGACCCGAATCGGGTCCCTAAATCACCTTAAAAAGCCCTGGTTATAGTGTTGAAAAACCAGCTTCACAGACATGGGCGTCGGAAGGATTTTTTCCAGAGGGGGCACTAGGGGACGTTTCCAAAATTTTTTCAGGGGGGACAAAAGTAGTAAAATTTGTTTTTTACCAGCCAAAACTAAAAAAATAACCTTTCTTTGCTAAACATTTCAAATTCAAAGGGAGGCAAGACTCCCCTGCCCCCCCCTTCCGACGCGCATGTTCACAGATGTATGTAGTTAGAAAAAAAGAGCTTCTGTCGCCTGCTTACACAGATCAGAGATATTTGTTTCCATTGAATAGAACTTAACCCAAAATTCCGTCAGAGGTTCCACAGCTGTCGACGTTTCAGCTCAAATCAACTGTTCAGCAATGCAATCAACTGCACAATGAACCTGTAGCTCTAGTACTTCAAAAGGACTTCGCACCCAGTTAAATGCTTTGATGTAATTGTGAGAAGGGATATATCTATCCAACTCGGAGAGGTGTAGTAAAGCCCTTAAGAAAAAATTTGACGAATGTTGCGCAAATCAATTTCTAATTCTTCTGCAAATGCGTTTAATGCCAGAAAAGCAGAAATTTTTCCACTTGCAATTAATGGATCCATAACTGTATTTTACCTTTAAACGCGGCGAGGTCTTGGACACATCCAAAAATATTTTACCTTTTCTCTACATGGAAATGTTCAGCTTGTTCAAACATTTAAAAAAATCACCTAAGAATATCAATGTGGTAATCCACTTGCTGTCATTGAATCCTTCAACAAATTATGATCCTGTTCTTTTAATAAAGCACCGGTGTCATTGCGTGGGCCACTCTCTCCAGCATTTTTCCTCATGAGCCAACGGATGTTTAAATGAAACAAACAGCCACTGTGTTCTGATCTGACCCCATCTCGTCACACAAAGCACCAAATTAACGAGTACGCAAGGGACGGCATTTGATTGAAAGCAGATGAAACATATTTTAAAAACTAAAGTCAGATCTTCTTAAATTTCTTTCGCTGCCGAATTTATTCTCCGTGAAGAAGACAATAACTACCTAAACATTTTGGTTTTCCTTTTTCATAAACTCATAAAGTCATTTCGGTTCTCATGGGTGGAGCACCATCGGCACAAATAGACACGTAGTCAGTCCAAAAAAGCTTTTGTTCTTTGATAAAGGGATCTACTTTCTTAAGACATTTCTTCTCCTGTGGTATGCTTGGCAAGTGGACGGCAAAAGAGAAATTGTTCGAATAGTCCCTAGTTGCACGGTATCGCATGAACACCATGAACTGTGCATCGTTTCCTAAATCTGTAATCTCGCCCAACTCTAAAATAAGATTTCCACTTAGTTTCGCAGCAGCAATAGTTTGTTTCAGAATATCGACTGAGAGTTCTCGGATGCGCTGCTTGATCGTGTTGTTTGACAACTGAACCATTGCTAGCTTATTACTGCAGCTGCGGCATCTCTGCACATTATCCTGGCTATTTTCATGGCTGCTGGTTTAACCAAGCACTTTATGAAGCGTGTTTGTTTACTCTTCCAAGCAATAGAAAAAGTAGCCAGCACTGCTTTACAATGGGAGTGAGTTTTCACTTCTGAGGTTGATGGACGGTACGTTGGACTTCACGTTTGCCTGGTATTTTTTCTTTTAAATAGCTCAAGGTTTTCGCCAACGTATTTTACATATTTTTACTCGAGATGCCATCGTAGTATAGCTTTTTTGAGAGATCCGTGAGCAAGTACTTATAAGCATAACACGAACTGTGACCGGATTTCACCATTTACTTCGACTGAAGTAAATCCAAGTTTCATTCATGTCGGTTGTCGGTATATTCAAACGCCTGCTTTCGTTGAGCATCAATTAACTAAGACCGTAGCTAGCCGCAGTTTAGATAACAATTTTGCACTAAAGCTACCGACCACACTACCTCAAAATATAAATGCCATGTAGAACGGTAGAATTTTTAAATGTTTCACGCTGGTTACGTGTATTTAATCACTGTACAAACAAAAATGTCGATTGTACAAAGTTGATAAAATTATTATTGTTTGAGGGCATTAAAGCAAACTTGTTTGCCCCTAGTGCTTACGGACTCATCCAGAGCCCTCCGCGGACTCATTTGGGTCCGCGGACTCCGGTTGGGAAACACTGCACTACACGCCTGGTGACAGGGTCAACTTTGCGCCCAGTCAGATTTTTCATAACACCAAGTTTAGCTATAAGATCATTACTTGGACGCCGCGAACCTACCTGTGTGCGTCCACTGCGAAAAAATAGAAGCAATTTCTAGTCGAACTCGCTCCGTGCTAAACGCTGAAGTAGCGGATGTGACGTCACGAAATCAGACGCAGGACGCTGAAAAACGCACGAGACGCAGTCCGTGTGCATGAGGTTTAAATGAAAAGAAAAGGTGCAGAGGCACGAGTCCCAATTTCTCATCTTAGCGATGTTCATTATTTGTCAAAAAGTTTGAACTGAGCTTGAAAATGCACCAAGAGATATACAACTGCGTTTTGCAGTTGTGTCATCTATCTAGCACATCAGATATCTCTTCTTACGCCGATCGTGCATGTTTCGTAGTTGTTATCACATCACCGTACTGTTTTGAAGACCACGTATGTTGCGGCAATTTAAGACCAGATGATAAATTGCGTGTTGATGTGCACTGAGTAACGGCCAGGATAGGTTTCTTTCATTTCCACACAGTAGAATGTTTCTTTAGCTTTCCCTTGTTATGCTCTGTGACGGTTGGCCGTTGTCGAATCAGGTGCGGTGGTACAATAACGCTCTTGGCTGGAATTCATTGTAATGTAAATGTCGATTTCATCGTGGAGAGGATTAAGTTTTACGGAGAATCGGAGTTGGGTGTCATTCTTTTCAGTGTGAGCACTTTGCTTCCGTAATGAAGTATGGCAATATAGCAATTGCTACCCTCAAAACTGTTTTGCTTTCATCCCACTTAGCGTCTGATGCAACACCAAGATCTTTTCGTTATACTAACCCATGCAACATTAAACTTTTGCAGCAAGAGGTCAAAGGGTTTCAACGGATCAGGTGTTTTCGTTTGCATGCGTAACATTTGATGCGTCGGTAAAGCTTTCATCCGAACTGGATTGAACTGCATTTTTTATTACACTTCAATGTGGTTGACTTCAGTGATTCAGTGTAGCGCCATGTACTGCTTGTAAAGAAAAAGAACTGATCTGTTGAAACGCTTGAAACAACAAATCACAGTGTTTGAGAAAACTTCATTTTTGCAAAAGAATGCGAAGCAACACTATTTTTTAAAGTTGCTTAAACACTATACCTTACTCGCACCACAACCGCCACCATTTCAAACTGTAAATCAGGGGTTTCCAGCTACGGCCCGCGGGCCAAATCCGGCCCCCGCAGCCATTTCATCTGGCCGCAAAGACATTTTGTCAATAATCAAATTATATTTCGAAAAATTTGTTGATTTGGCAGAATGTAACGTATCGCGAAACAATCACATTACGTAAGGTGCCCTGCCCTCGAACTGTCGTGTAATAGCTTGTGGCCCTCTGACAAAAAGTTTGGAAGTCCTGCTCTAAATTAATGAATGTGGCCGTCGCACTAAAGCTTTGCCCATTCCTGTTCGGTAGGAGCAATTATTCTCTTTCTTTTCATCTCCTTGTTTATTTCATTATTGCACTGTTGATTTTCTGCTGTGGACGTTAAGTTTTCATAAGAAAAACAGTGTAAAATTAAAGTGCTTTTTGCAAGTCAGACAAAACATGTTTGGTGTTTGTGGCTGACCTACTGCGTGTTGAGCGAGTTCTTCAGGCGTTTTTGTTTATGTGGTGAAATTGCTGCAGGCGAAGTTTTACACAAACACTTAAGAATACTGACAGGCTTTTGCAAAAATGGAAGCTGCAAAACCAAAACTTGTTGAAAAATGATGAAAACGGAAGAATAAAATATTAAATATCTGAATATTAAATAATGATTGATAACTTAGTGACAAATTACCTCCAATTGCTAGAAAGATAAAATTTGGGAAATTCGGTTGCTTTTTCAAATTTTGATTCGTATTTCAGCTACTGGTTTTAATATGGGCATACACGTGAATTCGCGTGTTGAAAGATTTGCAAACCTTCAGAAACTTTTGAAAAAAACGACAACAACTTTGACATATTTCGCGAATGTTTCAACACTTTCTGCTGCTGTTTCCAAACGTTTGATGCTTAAACGCTTCGTATAACTGCGAGAAGTGTTGAGCCTTTGTTGCTTTTTGTACTTTGTCGTCTCGCCATTGACACTGAATTGTTTATCTACCCAAATAAAAGACCTTCTCATTTGAGAAAAAGGTTTGCTGAATTTTGAAATTAACGGCCCGTTCAACATTCAGTTGGGTCGACAACTCGTTAACGACCGCCATGTCAACTTGTACGCATTTAGCCAGCAGCAGTTTATTTTGAAGGAAATATATTCAATATAGACGTTCAAAACAGTCATTTTTCTCCAGGTGATTAAGAAAAGTGTCTATCGAAAGGAACCCTTTCCCAACAAAGAATCAGACACTAAGATCTTACACAGTATATCTTTCGCTAACTAGGCAGGCATCATCAGCTCTTATTCAAATAGAACCTCATTAGCTTTTATTCAAATAGATTAATAAAAGCTTGCATTCTGAGCAAGCGTGAATGAAAAAGGATGAAATTTTACGAAATAAGAAATTGAGTTCACATTGCAGCAGTTTAGGCGAAATGAGTAAAACAGACTTCAAAGTTAAAGAGATGAAAACATAGGATTCAAGACTAAGTTGTTTTTTAAGATTATCACAAAATCTAATTGAAAATCGTCAACTTTCGTTAAACCATTTTTTTCTGTGTGAAAATCATTTGTGCAGGCTGCAGTCGAGAAAACCAACAGTAGTAACAAGAGAAACCTTTAATTTGTGGGTAAATAACAGCAATAATTTCTGTGGGTAAATAACTTCAATTTGTGGGTAAATAACTGCAATAATTCTGTTTGGCGTGACACATATTTTTGAAAAAGGTAATGTAAACAATAAGCATTATCTGAAAACAGGGCAAAAAATTCATACCCAGATTTTTGACATAAAAATTGAAGCCACATGAGAAAGAACAAAGGTTCTGCATGATGTTTGTTTGCAGAGAAATCTGAATGCATCCATTTCGTGGCCTAATTTTAGCATCGTTTTACTCATGTTACTGCATCTGATGTGCTGGTGTTCAAGTGTTTTACTCATCATGTGCAGAAATTTTATGAAAAGTTTTTTTTCTCCAGTTGTTTGATCAAGGGCTTAGAAAAATGAGTTAAAATCCCAACTTACATGAACTTGAAAAATGATCGGTCGTGAAATAAGATGTAGTACATAAAATTGCATGCATCACAATTGTATTTAGCACAAAATGTATGAGACTGTCAGCAGTCACCAGGCGCGCAACCAGAAACTTTAACAGATGGGGACAAACAACAACCGAGTCTCAACATTTAAATTTTTAATGCCCTTGTTTTTGAAGCATCATCCATAAAACGTGCATTTGTCAGGCGTTTTTTTCTTAAACAAGTGTGTTCAGATTTAATCTGTTGCATAAAAAGTCATCTTCATTGTAATCGCAAGTTTTAAAAGTTTGTGTTTAGTGCAGTTCCAAGCTTCTACTTTGGTTCAAAGTCACCATTTACTAGTAAAACTTTTCTGCAAAAACGCTTGTGAAAATCTCATGCAATGAGCGCAAGAATTACAATATGCTTTTTGCAGTCAATAATGCAGTTGAGCAGGAAGTCATTGTGGCCACCATTGCGATTGCGCTTTATATATTTACTCGCTTCTAATGAACACCACCTTCAATCGAAGCCATGTAGAGACTTTGCTCTAAACCAGGGATCTTAAACTAAAATTGCTCCGTGGGTCGCATGAAGACTTGCAAGGTAACCCTCGGGCCGCAATATGACGCTAACGCAACAATAGCGGTACCTGAACTTAAGTTTACAACTTATTTCTTGCGAAAGGCATCATGAATTTTAGGCAAATCATTTCTAGCCGTCTCGACGTTCGTAATAACCAATTCTAGCAGTCTAAGGAACTATGCTCACTCGCTAGCTAGCTGAGCACTTTTAAACGCCGGTAAAGAAACTAACGTAAATGTTATTCATTTCATTCATTTTCATGCCCGCTTTTCCTCTAGTGAGGGTTGCGGGGGCAACATCTACAGGAGAACTTGGAATACCTCACGTTCAACAGCAATCTCAG
>Ga0210059_1013248_pt1 | contig 12355 bp, 8 predicted proteins | sample Ectturendosymbi2_FD_188042 | JGI IMG/M metagenome (GOLD analysis project Ga0210059, IMG submission 188042) | Ecteinascidia turbinata endosymbiont from Florida, USA - Sample 2 (SPAdes) (version 2) | ecosystem: Host-associated > Tunicates > Ascidians > Unclassified | place: Key West, Florida...
GGCTTCACCGTGAGTGATTGGACACTTTGATGATTGTGGATCTTCAATTTCTTCTTCCTCTTCGTTGCCGTCTTTTTCATCGTCCCCAGAAATCAGTGCCTTGCTCGTCCATGTGCTCATATCCAGGACCATCACAGCACATCCAGTTCTGGATATCATTTTCTGTCAGTGTAATATTCACCCTGGAAAATTGCTGCACGAACTCGTTGTTTGAATCACTTCTTGAGGGACGTTATTTTGCTGGATATCATTTGGTTATGGCATCAACTTCTTCCAGGAGTTTCTGATAGCAGCTGGTGTAACCATATCCCAAGCAGCTGCAACAGTATCGACAACTTTGATCGTATCAACTTTTTTCAGGAAGTCTTGTATGGTGAAGGTTAATTGCGATACAAGATCTCTCAGAATCGACTTCCTACGAACCTTTTTGATGGATTCGAGCGCCCCTTGGTCCATTGGCTGTATTAAAGCAGTCACATTTGGAGGCAAAAACTTGGCAATGATTTTGCGATCATCTGACACAAGTTCTTCCTCACTCGGATGAGCGGCACAGTTGTGAAGAAACAAAATTGCTTTTTCCTCCTGCCCAAGCTCTCTCAACTTTAGTTTTGTTTCAGGAATGAAACAATTTAAAAACCAATCTCTGAAAATCTGTGTGTTGACCCAAGCATTTTTTTGATTTCTATAAACAGCTGGCAACGCTTTCTTGTTAATTGTGCGAAAACAACGTGGGTTTTTCGCCTTGCCAATTAACAGTTCCACTGTCGTTTGCGCAGGCATTTATTGTGACCCTGTCTTTAGCCTTTTTTGTTCCATCTGGTTGGTTGTGAACCGAAGCTAAAGTGTGGCCTGGCAACATCTTGAAATATAAGCCGGTTTCATCACAGTTAAAAATTTGGTAGGCTGAATAGCCTTCAGTCATGGCTGAAAAGCCATTGATGAACTGTTCTGCAGAAAGGCTATGGGAACTTAACTTTTCACCAGATAATGTCAGCTTTCTCAAGACAAACCTTCCGCAAAAGCGCCACTGGAACCCAGAGCTTACAACACAAGGCTTGGAGCTTTCGCCATAAATTAAACGGCGAATCTCGGAGGCCTTTTTCATCAGTATCGGGCCAGTTACTGGGCAGCCTTTTTCGCGCTGCTGACGAAACCAAATGTAAAGGGCGCTATCTAATTTGTCAAAACTTCCATTTTCTATTGCTTTAGTAGTTTTAACCTCGCCAGGTATTCCCAACTCATTCTTTTCTGCTTTAAACTGTGTTAACTTTTCCTCACTTCTCAAAATAACGTTTGAAATAGATTACCCACTTTTGAATTGGTTCATTAATACAGATTTAGGTACGTTCTGCTTTGCCAATCTGCAAACTTTCAGCTGATCTTCAATTGTTAGTACAACTCGTTTTCTCTTTGTTGCACGCTTATCCATTGTAAAACTTAGCCAATAGAAAGTGAACTTGATATATCTACACAACACTGTATAATAAAACTCAACTGGTTTGAAGAACCTTCTTCTTTAACTAGCCATAAGAGCACTACTATTACGTTATAATATAAACTTACAAAATAAGAAATGAGCTTCTGGACAACATTGTTTGTTGGCTTTCTAGTTTTTTTCCACTGTAAAACGTGTAGATTTTAGACTAAATAATTGAATGTACCTCCCTGTTGAATCCGGCCGGTTAATCGGGGGCCGGAAAATCGAGGATGCACTCTACATTGCAAATATTCGTGATACAATAGTTATCGAGGAAATCTGTGACGACGGTCATAGACTAGTGCAAGCGCTGCAGTAGTGCCACAGAATTTAATCATGTTGAGAACAAGGTTTCCAAACATGTGTTTGGGAAATGCATTTTTGGTCGATATGTGATTCATGCAGGGAAGGGAAATTCGTTTACTGCTCGGGAGACACATTGTTTGCTTTGCGAATGCAGACTAAAAGTGCCCATAAGTTTATACAAGAGTTTGATGCGAACAAATGTAGTAAACGCAACAACAACCAAACTGATTAAGATATAACAGCTTTTTCTTCGTCGTTTGAGCGAGTTATTTCCATCCACTGCTTGACCGCACTAGATCTCGGGGCAGGTGTTGGGCGACCATTACCTCATGACTGAACTATTTTGATAGTAACAGCATTATAGAATCAATGCACACCAACAAAAAACGAAGAACAGTAATAACAATGTCCCCTGAGTAACGCGTTTTCGTGTTCCGCTGAAAAAGTGTCAAACCCGGTTTATCTTTTATTTCTAAATGAATTTTCGACCAGATTTCTGCCGCACTGTACTTTATCATATCATTTTCACACCTAAGTTTGAACGTGTTTTTGCTAAAGCAAATTGCCAATTTTTTAGTTTTTGTTGTGTGAAACGGATGAACATCTGTAGTGAGTTTAAAATGATTGTTGAATGAACCCAGAGCTGAGATTCATTGTATTTTTCATAAATTTGCTCACTTCAAGACTGTAAACATCTTCTAGTTGTTGATTTTTTGCGTTTTACAAATGCTAGCAGCTTTAAGGTGCGCAATTTCAGATGTGTGCAAACATGTTATGAAAACCACTTTTGCTGGTGCTTAATATTAACCTTGTTATACTTGACCTTGTAATTGTACAACGCGTTGTCCATGAAGGAAACAGGCGAGACACTCCAATCGGTCGGTCGGGAGTTCGGAGTGACGACGGGCCGGCCTCGCCGCTGTGGGTGGCTCGACCTTGTCATTGTGCAATACTCGCAGACAATCAACAACTTCACAGGGTACGTCACTCATCAGTTGTCACTGCGCTGCTTTGCATAATTGTTTGCACTCTGGCAGAGACGTACGACTTGTCAGCCCTGAGCCACACGTACAGTGTAACGACATCTCTATGGTGATGATGAAATATACCTTGAATCACATCTATGCTAACTGGTTGTTGTTAAAAGATTTCTTTAAACTGGCCATGGTTGGTACGAATGACAGACAACATCTGTTTTGTTCGGGGAAGAAACCTCAACTCCTTGTGTTACTTTAATATTGTGTTGTTTGGAAGTATCGGTTATTCGAAGGTCGTGCTAAACATTTCTTGAGGGCGAGGCGTACCCGGCCACCACCACTTATTGCCAAAATGTGATGAATGCTTCCAATGCTTTTTCAGTATTGCGGTCACGAAGCTGGACATTCTGGATTCTTTTGAGAACGTGAAGATTGGTGTCGGGTATAAGGTGGACGGCAAGCGGCTTCCTTTATTCCCAGGTATTATAATCACTATTTGGTTTAAGAGATTCCGCTCCTATATTTTTGCATGATGTAAACCCTGAGTGCTTTCATCACCCCGAAGGTTTGAACTTCGGAGCAAACTTCGGTTGCTCGTTTCACTTTCATCGTCCCCCCCAATCTGTCTATTTAAGTGATTCTTAACTGGGGGGCGCACCCCCCCAGAGGCTCGTCAATAAATTTCCAGGGGGGGAGCGAGTCCTAAGCGCTCTACAAGATGCAAAGATTGATCAATCAATTTACCAAACAATACATTTGCTTTTGCAGCTTATTTACAGTCAGGGGGGTTTGAAACCAAGGACAATTATCTAAGGGGGTCGTGGTAGAGACAAGGTTAAGAAGCACTGGTCTATTGTTGGAAGAGTAAGTTATCTAGTGAAAGATCAAATACTACCTAAAGTAACAATGCCTCATTGTTAGTAATAACGCCGTATTGTTCGCGTGCGCGAAGTCAGGAAGTGTGGCGTCGAATAGAAGATTTTCGCTGAAGCTCTTGGCGGGAAGTTTACTTCGATGCGGTTCGGAATTTGTCGTCACTTTCTTCGACGCTACAATATTTTATATCGGTCGGTAACCATGGCGACAGGCTTGCAAAACGCGAAACGATTCGCTCCATCGCTTTTGTGAGTTTTTAACAAAAGTTTGTTTTTGTTCCTTTTTACTGAAATGAAAAGCGGGATCAGCACACAATGAAAAATATCAGACGTGGATCCAACAACAGTTCTTCTGCATCGCCGGCATTGTTTGGTGCTGCTTGGAACATCAAACATAGCAGTGTATTGAGTTACTCAAAGCAGTTGCGGATGAATAACTCCAACGTTTCAATCGCTTTGGCGTCTCTTGTAATATTATAATAATTTCAAACACAGCAAAATTTTCCACGAACTTTCCAAAGTAACAATTTTCCTGTCTTTTCTGAATTAAACCTCTGTAAAAGCAAGTTGTGGTTATCTCAGTAAAAACGCTTCCCGCATTAGTTTCATGTTAGGTTCTCCGTTTCAGCAACTGGTTAGGAAAAAATCGCCATTGAATTTTGGCAAAAAAATTGTCAAGCCTTTATTATGTTCAACCCAGCCTTGTAAGTCGAATTCCGAAACTTGCAGTTGAATTTGCGACAAAACGTTAATTGTATTTTTTTTATTCATTTATTGTGAACCAGACATGGGGCGACTACATCACAAATTTAATCGATTACGAACAAACAAAATCACAATGTAATCTGTTACGATTACATTGCAAGTAATCACGATTACAATCGCGATTACATTTGTCTTGAAACATCTTCAGAAAGAAAACGAAACCCATTTGCATAGTTTTATGTAAGTATATATTAAGACAACCCTACGATATGATTCAATGCAATAAACGAAATTACTAATCTGTAAGGATCAAGCACCGGAAAAAAAGACATTAATTGTTTACTGTGATGTTCGTGCAGTCAACAAGCAAGTGGCGTAGCTAGAGGTTTGAGCTAGAGGAGAAACTTAGCTGAAAGAGGCCCACAGGCCTCTGTAAGGGACCTGCTAGTCAACACTCAGAAAAAAAAACTTGCGAAATGATGGTGAATCCGAGTGCGGATGGCTATACTAAAACCGCAAATCAACGGAAAAACGCAAAAAGACGACAGTACGAAAAACCTATTAAAAGGATACTAAAACCGAGATACAGCCTAAGCTACGTGGGGGTGGTTTTTACATTTAGCTGGCCAGGAGAGACAAATCGCCCCTCTTCCTTCCCGTCAGTTACTCCACTGCAATAAACACTTTAAAATAATCAATGTTTAAAATCTTTGTTACAGTTGATAAACATCAACGCTTCAAACATCTGCTGACGACATCTATAAGGCTTGAACATTTGTCCAGCAACGCTGAAAAATCTTTTGTTAATAATTTCAAAATTGCTGACTATTTCTCTTACTGCGGGTTACGATCGTCTGCAAGCCAACATAGCATTGTGCAGCTTTTCATTTGAAATGAAATGAAGAATGATGCCAATATAGCTGGGCATCTGTCTATTGGACCATTAGTCCATGTTCAACAAAACCTCACTGGTTTCGTTGAGTTTTTTACAAGTATCTGGTAGATCACGGTTGACATGCTAGTTATCAATGTTGTGGAAAGGTACTTTCTACTTGGATCAAATAAAGTACCTTATACCTCTGAAAGAAAGTCAATTTACTTCATCTACACAGTCTACTCCAGCACTTACATTCATAAGCTCATAAATGAAACGAACACCTCTCCTCATAATGACCTGCTATTGTGTTGTCCCAGTGTAGACCCGTTCATGCGAAGAGCTCCTATTGTTGTTGCGACGTCTCACAAGACTAGACTCACTACGTTACTTCAGGCGGCCAGCCAACAGGAAGGCTATCTGGAACAAAGCGAGAATTAGTTACAAACGTTGTGCGCTTGCCGTTGTACTATCTGAATTTAAAACCACACAGACGGATAAACAGAAACAACCATAACAAACGATGATAAAGGAGGAAACCCAACCAATGCAACCTCGGTTCATCGCACAGTGACGTAGGGTGAAGATTTCCAAGTTTAATCGCGAAAGTAATCGTCGAATACGATTAAATGGGCAATGTAATCGCTTACGATTATATTTCATTTTTGGTCAGTTCAATCAATTACTATTGACGATTACCCCATGTCTGTTGTGAATACCATATCACCTACCTGCACCCAAGTACATTGACTGATAACGATCTACTGTGGCGTGAATTCCTCAGTGATTTTTTAAGTTTGGGGCTCGTAGAGCATTCAACGGATTCCTGATACAACTAAACGTAAATATCGTGTTGGCATCGATGGCTTGTTAATCTCTTAAAAGACCAGCATGCCATAGGGGGGAAAAACATGGTAGTAGATTTTGACCTTTGAAAATAAGTTTCGATTTTTCGGGGGTAGCAAGTTTGAATGGTTGGCGCGCGAGGACCTGCTGGCAATAGAGGCAGGTTTTGCAAAACAGGTGGGAAACGATTTTTCTACAGTTCTGTTGCCGCGAGACGACGGTTGACAGTAACTGTTTGAGATCAAAAGCAACGGCGATTAATTCATGAGCAGCGAAAAACAACTGATGCTGAAGGTCTTGTGGTAAGAAATGCATTTCCCTTAGTCGTGCCGCTGCCTCCGTCTTAGTCAGGTCTTTTCAACATTTGCTGTCAAAGTACCGATATGTTATGTGTGCTTGCTGGTCAAGCTGAAAACGTTTCATTAACAACACGAAGAAGATCAAGTCGATAAGAAAACGTTGGAATCAAGAGGTTCTCAAGGAAAGCCTTGTTTATAAACAACATCGGTATCTTTTGTTGGTCGCGCACCAAAACCAGACGCCATTAACGTTTCACAAAAATTTACTTTCTGTGGCTCCGTAGTTTGAGAGTCATTGTCCCTTGGTAGCTGTTTTTCTGCAAAAGGTATTTTGCGTCAGTTTTTGTAAGAATTTCTCGTCTGTCACGTCATCAGGTTAGTAGAGGGGTTGGTGAGAAGGAAGGTGAAAAAGATTGGTATGGTGCAGTTCAGATGGTCATTGCTATCGAGCTTAATAATGCTAATGTCGCTTTTATTGATAGTGAGTAGTGTATTTCCATGACGGCTCATGAAAAAAAGAGCTCTGCTTATTTAATGAGCTTCAGTATTTTCCTGCTCTGTAGTTTCTTTTATTCGTGGCAATCCTTGACCGCTCGTATCTTCAACTAAAATCCTGTCTATCAAGTAGGTAGCACCAGGACCAGTACATACTGATTTATTGAAAAGATCCGATCGACCAGTGATGAGGCATCACGTGAGCTGGTCCTGGTGCTACCGACGCGACGCAGGCAGGGTTCAAATGTATATTTCCTGTGCACGTTTCAAACACGACAAAGAAGCGAATACTTTACAGCGATTTTGAACGATTGCTTCTAACGACTTGACACAGTTGGTGGCAGTCCATATCAATGTTATATAAAATGTCGCTCACTGATGCAAAGGTGGCAGTCATTGTAAAAGTGTTGACTTTTTTAAAGCTTCACTGGAAGTTTTGGAGAAAGTCGAAGTGGAATACATAACTCTACCTGGCTGGCAAACTTCTACATCGGAATGCCGGACCGTTGGGGATCTCCCTTACCAGGCGAAGATGTACCTCAAAGCCGTACAGGACTTCCTGAAAGTCCCTGGTCAGTGTATAGTTTGGTCTGTTGTTTCGATGAAAAAGAGTTTCGGAACATTGATCTTGTAACATACCTGCTCCACCTTAATCATGAAATGCGAAGTTGTGAAGTCACAAAGGCAAGCGAGAATAGTCACAACAACTCGCAGAATGCATTTGTTGTGAAACGACGTTTCATGTTCAATGCTGTTTGTGAGGTTAGTGTAAACTTGAGTTTCAATAATAATCAAAGAAAAACTATTTCCATCCCTGGTTCGCTACGAATTGTTTCTTTGCAAAACTATCTGCGTTTTTTAAGTGAAGGCGTCGCAAATGTTGTAATAGTATTCGTTCTTAAATCACTGATGCTGATGCTGGGTATTAGTAATTTGCAGTTCATCTCCAACAAGGAAAGTCTGTTGTTTTCTGCGTAGCACTGAAAATCATCACAGCGATTTTGCAGAGTTAATTGAAAACATTTAAAGGGGGTTTTGGAAAATATAATCAGCTGTTGAAAATTTGTTGGATTGAACTTAAATTTGAACCAATCAACAGCATTTCTTTTTTGTTTCAACATCACTGATATGCCGGTCCAAATTCCGCTACTAATAACACTGCCAGTAGTCTGGATGAGAATCAAGCCCTGTCGGCGAAAATCCAGCAATGCCAGGGGAAACCCCGGAGCCGACAACTTTATCATCCTAGAATTCGTCTTGGGTTGAGTAGGACCCTCAGTGTCCAGGGCACTGCATGGCCATGGCCGGCAAGATTTCATAAATACGTGACAAATTTTTATTCCTACGCATTTGCCGCCGTTTCTATCTGGGGCTCCATTTTTCTTTTCTGCAGTTCGTTGGGTCGGCGTTGGCCAAGAAAGGGCCGCCATCATCCCCATCGAACATTAGCCTTTGTGACGTCGGATGCCATCACAGGCCTGCGTGCCGAAGTTGATCTGTGACGTCATCAGTCGCCAGAAGATGTCCGTCGACCAGTGACGTCATAGCCATTATGACCTTTCCAACAATGAACGTGGTCTTTTCGCGCGAGGTTTAACGAAATCGTGGTATTGTGACGAAGATGCTGGAAGTCGCACGACGTTGCAAAGATGGTCCGGGAATTCCTGGCGCAGGTCTGGCCCTGATATCCTCGAAGTACATGTAAAAAATTATTATCGCTGTTGTTTACAGCTGAAAACGGAGTGTTGGCTTTGGCCTAAGATCGTTTTGCAGCTCGCCAAAAACCATGCTGGTGTTTTCAGAACAATTTAAGCTGTTTTCTTTTTGTGGTACCAGCTTTTCGTAGAATTTTTGTGAAATCCCGCATTTCTGTCAAACTTCGCATTAATATTGTTTGTTTTGCACTCCGCGTAACTACTCACGTCACTCATTGCGTCACTCCCCCATCGACCTCCGAAACGTTTATACTTCGCGCTGTTTACATTTGAATGTCAAGGTCTGGTCACGTGACGGGTTCTGTGCATATTTGTCTGAAGCACAGAATCGTTCACTCGTACCGGATGCGTTGCGTAGTTTCGCTTGAAACGGCGTGTGTTTTACTTCCGAGTCCTCGAAGCGTGACCGCGGTGACAAAAGCAAACTGGACCCAACGATTAGACCTCGTCATAATCGGTCTGTGTCGTCACAATCGGCCTGTGTCGTGGCCGGCGTTTGTGCGATAGACATCAACAGAATTGTCGGCGAGTTCAATCAAAAACCGTGGATTCGCGAAAGTTTGAGACAGTGTGTTTCGAACCTGTCCGATCTTCTCTCACACCACATCTAAGGTATACAGAAAGATTGTTTGCCACAGTCTGATTGCTTCCGTCCTGCAGTTCATCCTCGCATCCATTCAGCTGTGCTGTTGGTTGCGTTTATGTGTTGCAGGCCGTGCTGTTGATGTGTTGCAGACCGTGCTGTTGACTGTGTTAATGTTGTATCGGTCGCCGTTTAACAAACGAGGTGTGATTGTGAACGAATAATGGCTTCTCGTGCCGGGGAGTGGAGTAATGTTGCTCCGGGAGAAAGTTCTTTTCTCTTAATTATCACGTTTCACGAGATGTTCACTCCTTTTGACAAAGTCAGCTCTGACTCGCGTCCGGGCTCTTCTTCCTATGCAGTGTCTGGTTTGCTGCAGCAACTTGCAGCTCCTCCTTTGATGTCTGAGTCCCGCTTCTTTGCACTTTCGTTTGTAGCAACAGTCCGACCGGTGGCCACCCGAACCTTGCTTGTGACGTGGACACAAATGTTTGGAGCGGACGTAGAAAAGCATGATACACATTTTACCTTGTGCATGAAATTGCATGCTTCGAGCTACTAAGCGTTATTTTCCAATCGCTGGAAGAACACTACGTAGAATTGTCTGGATCTTGAGATCGTGATCTACTGCAATGCTTGCCGCCGCCTCCATCGAACGCTTTGCTTTATTTCGTTAATCATTGCAGGGTAATCAAAACAGTGCTGTCGGTGCACTCGAGGGGCGCGACACTTATATTTTGGATGTGTACCCAACAAAACGCATCAGCAGAAGATTTGGTTGTTAATACTGGTCGGGTTCCTACCAACCAGAGATCTTGACCTATAAGATTAAAGTCACGCATGAGGTGATACCAGGGTTCCGGAGTCGGAGGTTTTTGGGCGGAGTCGGATTCCTAACAACACTGGGAATGGAAGTTGGATCCTTTCGTCCGACTCCGGATGTCCAATTGGATCACTTTTTACATCACACTCCTAAATTGGGAATTCCTGTTGAAATGGAACAATCTTTTTCGAAACTTTTGTTGAAACAGAGATTTCTTGCGGTGCACCACGACTTCCATTTATTTTAACAGTCAAATTTCATTCCCTTTATGTTAAGGAGTCGGATATTTTACTTCGGACTCCGCAACCCTGGGTGATACTGCTGGTAACCTTTTTTAAACTCAAAATCAGTTGATTGATCGATGGATCCTCTGTCTGAAAAAAAGGAAAATGTGCAAAATACGACTGATTTGCGTATTTATTTTCGGTAAAATAAAGGCTCAGGGTAAAAAGATATTACTGAAAAAGTTAAAAAGGTAATGACGAAACTTGCCAATGTTGTTCGAAAAAAACTTTCCAATCGACACGAGCAAATGAAAGCTAGCAAAGTGATCGTCAGACCGTGTGCAGAAAATGACTTAATCCACATCTTCAAGTAAAGCTACCAAGACCTGCTGCGAGTGTTGTCGCATGAGCGTCAAATCCAATCCGTTGGATGGCGTTGCTTGTCACGAGATGTCGCTGTAAACCTTCACGCGAATGCTCCCGCGCCGCTAAGTTCATGTTGGTTTGTTTACATCGTGTGTGCAAATGTGTCAAAATACACAACGATGGTTTTTCCGGACTGTTCGATAAAGTGTGGAGCATGTTTTATGCGTTTGCTGTGATCTTTAAGAGTTTTGTTGGGTCGGTAGTTTTTTGCGAAGCCTGAAGGAAATCAAGTTCGGGTCAATAGCATTGGAAAAGGTTTCAGAGATGCTTCATTGTCTTCGACTTCTAATTTTCAACGTAAGTGTGTTAGTTGATGTTCGTCCAGACCAGCTATGTCCAACCCGCGGACCGCATGCGGCTCAGTTTAGTTTTTCGCTGTAGTAGAAGTATCCTATATGCTGACAACCTGTCCTTACTTTGATAATCTTGAATTTGACATTTTTGTTACAGGTGGTCCTCAGTGCCACTTAATCGCGTCTGTTACCATCGCAGTCGGGATTCGAACGCTTCCAGTACAGTAGCTTAAGCTAAATTTAGTTCGCTGAGATCAAAGTTAGCCATTCCATATGCGACCCTGGTTAAGTCAGTGACAATTTTTAGCTCAGTAAGCCATTTGGGTTGGACATAGCTGGTCTGGACCAGTGCTCCTCAACCGCCAGTCAGCAAAACAACCTGGGTTTGTTTACAGGGAGGCCCGCGTGGACCTAGGCGCCCCACTTCTACATTTCGAATTTTGCTTAAATAAGTTTTAAGCAACATAATTAGGTTGAAGTAAATCACTTAATGAAAAAAAATTTTCATAGTTTTTTTGAAAAACTATGTGCCCCCACTTTGAAAAAGGTACCTCCACCACTGTTGTTTGAATAACTTGATTCCAGTAACTGAAAATTCGTAGCGTTCATGGTGGTTTCGGTAAAACCGTGGACAATGACATTTGGTTGTGATTAAATAGACTGGATATTATGACGAAAAATGAAACGCTTGTGCGATTTCATTATTATTTTGCAGTGAAGGAAGTGCACGGGCGGCTACTGGCAGCAGCACTTAGCAGGGTTTTAAAAAGTTTAGCTTTGGTGACCGCGATAAGAAAATTTTCACCATAACCTTAAGTTACACTACTATCGACAGCAGCTGTATGCGGACGGCTTCGAATGCAGTCAGCAAAGCAACAGGGAATTCTGCAGTTACTTGACAAGGACAAAAGCCGGCTTTCGGAAAAGGGGCAACTCTCAAAGTGAACATGAAGAAAGTACCAGTATTTCAAATTTACAGCAAGCTACAAAAGTAGTATGTGCGGATATGTTGGCAGCAGGCCCGTACCTTGGGGGTCGCCCCCCACCTAGAAACTTTTTTACCCTCCCTGGAAAAATGTGGGCCCCATTCAGAAAACTCTTCGCCCCCCCTAGTTTCCTAAGCTAGTTACGGACCTGGTTGGCAGTAGCAGGATGAACTAATAAACGAAAAGTATTTGTCAGTTTTAATGTGATAAAAACACTTGCTTTTTGGTTTTATTCCAGCTGCATGTCGTGAACAGCCGCCCTTATGTTTCATATGCTCTCAAATGACGCAATACAACCCTCAGTGTTTTTCGGGTACCCAGAACCGGATTAAAGGGTGCGGGGGCCCGGGGCAATTTTCACTGGAGGGCCCCTATGACGTATTTCATGACGTCATCGTTTGTAAAATTTGTTTTCGCTGATTCGCAACGTTCTCGTTTGCTTTATCCGGTA
>Ga0210059_1013249_pt1 | contig 12354 bp, 9 predicted proteins | sample Ectturendosymbi2_FD_188042 | JGI IMG/M metagenome (GOLD analysis project Ga0210059, IMG submission 188042) | Ecteinascidia turbinata endosymbiont from Florida, USA - Sample 2 (SPAdes) (version 2) | ecosystem: Host-associated > Tunicates > Ascidians > Unclassified | place: Key West, Florida...
CACCTCGTGGCCAAGATGAAAGAAGGAAACGCCGACCATCGACCTGATGACGCCTCTGTGAGGTCACAGTTGACGGTGGCGAAGCGGGTGCGACGAAAACCGCGTATTCCCGATGGTGTCGCCTTCGAACCATTGCAGGTGGGGATTGGTTTAAATTTAAACGTTTCTATAGGCCTTTATATAACAGCAACATGCTTTATTGAATGGCGGCAGTGTACTTCGCGAGTCAGACCACCGCAACGAGGATAAAATACGTGCTGAAGGAATGTTTTCCTGTTCTTACTGAATCTTTATTGACTGCTCGTTCCGGTTACGTTGGTAGCGATCGAATTTTAGCAACTGTTTTTTTTCCACCGATGAGTTCTTCACTGACAAAACAATATAATTTGTGAAGTTTGACATTCTAGATTTCTACACACCCGTCACCACAAAATTACAAGGACAAACTATTGTATAGCAATTCAGCGACATTCTCGTTGGCCTTTTGATCTTACAAGACCTCGCCAAGCAGCTGGAATAGAAAAAGTTAAAATTACTTTTTTGTGAAGAAAAAACTGGAGTATACTTGGAAACGATGGGTTGGCTGCAACTAAATGTTAAGGCGGACTAAAAATAGATGGAATGAAACTAAACGTTAAAAATCTTGGAAACGTAAATATTGAGAAAACAGATTTTTTTTGACGTGGCCTTTGACCTATAAAAAGAAAGTTCTATCCATTCAGAAAACCAGGCAATAAGCCCAATTACATCAGCCTAAGTCAAACCATCCAAAAACAGCAATCGAAAATCTGCCAATGAATAACGAGCCATTGTCCAGGCTCCTATGCAGCAAAGAGTTTGGCAGAAGCAGAGAGCTGTGCGATGAAGTTTATCAGGAAAATTGCCGCACTTGGACGCTGCAGTTCAATCCAATCGCCCAAAACAAAACTGAACAAAACCGAAACGCTAGCAGAAGATCGTTTGGTTCCGACCTCAGTACAGCACAAGAACGTTTTTATCTCCTTTGGACAGGAGGTCGGATTGGTGGAGATTGACGAGACGCTGCGCAGATGCAACGGCGCGCTCAGGCAAGCCGAGGAGCTGACCACCGGCTACCGTTCTGCCATGCACGATTTCAAACGAGTAAGTTGACCACAGAAAACATGACAATCGCCACGTTTCTCATCGAAACCGCGTCGTTTGGCACGTGATGTGACCGAGCAACGCCAGCAGGTAGTCACTGTTTTTGAAGTTAACCTCGCTACCCAGGGTTGCCAGATGGTGCCAAATTTGGCAAATATTGCCAAAAAACTCTCTTTTCCTAAAAATTTGCCAATTTTTTTGGCAATATTTTTTAATGGCAAAAATTTGCCATTTTTGAAAGGCCAAATGTGACTATTAATATTAACCGGATTAATACCAAAAATTTAGAAAGCACAGCTCAGATAGTATGTCTGAATATGATTTACTGCTTGAGGAATTGCTGTAATTTTTGTAGTGTTTCATTTGATTAACAACCAATCATAACTGTGAATTAATTTTAAAAATGACCTGCCCACTGCTGTTACTGTGTTTCATGTCTTGCTGTGCTAAGCTTTGTGTGCATTTGATTCAAAGTAATTATGATGATTCTGTAAACAACGATCAAAACAGAAATATATTGCTTCGGGTTTTCAACTAGGCCTGAAATATTACTTTTAAGTTTTAACTATGAATCATAAGGAATCATTTTGCAGCCAAGAATGAGGGTCTACAATCTAAACCAGTGTTTCTCAAAACTTTTTATTCCAACTCCCTCCCTTTTCACTCCCGACATGTCGTTTTCGCCCCCCAAGTCTGATAAAGCAAACAAAAGGCAGTAAATTTGAATAATTTACAGAAAGAATTAAATAGCTGAACTAAGCAACTGTATTATGACGCTAATATTACTCACTGTACTTTCAGAATTCTTGTGAATATAATCCACACTGTAGCCGGGCGCATAGATCACCAGAGTAAAAATGTAATGGACGAATTGCTCTAAGCTACTGAAGATAACTCAAATATTGATTAGTGGTTGAGCATTTTCGTCTCTTTGCGTTGTTTTACTCCCTCCCATTACCCCATTTGTTTTTTTCGCCCCATTGCTCCTCAAAATCGCCCCCAAGGGCCATTCCGCCCACTTTGAAAACCACTGATCTAAACTAAACAGGATATATTTCGCCTACTGAGCATGGATTTTGATTCTCATGAAACAGACCTTTTCTTAATTGTCAAACGTAAAAAACTTAAAAGTATGGAAAAAATATGAATTGCAAAAAATTATGAAATCAATATTGCCAAAAAATTGCCATTTTGTAATGAAAAATCAATATTGCCGAAATATTGCCATTTTCACAAAATTTATGCCCAAAATTTGCCATGAATTAGACAAATATTTGCCAAATTTTCTGTCAAGCATCTGGCAACCCTGTCGCTACCTGTGTTCAGATCAGACTCGTCAAAGCATCGACTGTTTGTCTCTGTCAGTTTCTGAACCTGCAGCTTTGGTGACTGCAAGTTTGCGTGACTATGTTACTTTCCCATCTCGCTTTCGCGCAGATCTGTGATTTTGTGATTTGAAAAAAAACAAACATTTGCGAAAGTTTTGTCGATTTGTAACTTTACCTGGAATGTGGCCGCAGAACTATGGTAGGATGGCATGAAAGTGTCAATTAAAGCAACCGCGTTCTGCATATTTTTATTGTTTTAAGTGAGATACGCTATTTCCACCTAACTACGAAACTATCGGTTTTATAATCATGCTTTGTGACGTGATCAAGGGTAGTCTCCCATTGGTAAGACTTAAAAGCGTGATGTGCATGCATGTGCTAGTATTTTTCTCACTTTGAACTACACAGGCGTGTACCGATGTCATATTATGTCCATCTGTTACAGGCGTGTCGAAAAGAGAACCTGGTTGCGGGTACCAGCGTGAGCATCGAGGAGTGCGTGTCTGCGCTCAAGCAAGCGGTCGAGTCGCCTCCGAAAGCCAGTAACGAAAGAAGCGAAATCCGTGCCGCGCTTTTGACGCAAGGCGCCTGTCCAAGTAACTTTTGATGCGTTGTCGTCGCGTCGTCTCTGTGCGCCTCAGTCCCGCTTTGTGAGCGCCGCTGAACAGTTTGCTTACGGGTTCCAGGCTGTCTGCGGTTGCTGCGCGATTGCCGGGCCTGATGCCACTTTGTCGGAGCCAGTAAATGAAAACATTTCGTATCTGGCAAGCTCACTCGCAGGAACAAGTTGTTTCTATTTGAAAAAAGGAGAAAAGAAACGCGCTGCTGCATATATCCCCGACAAAGTGATTGCACCAATGCGCGATGTACGTTGCCAGGAGACGTGTGCGTTGCCTGGAGACGTGCGCATGCTGGATGTAGACCGTGGCTAGAGCATCCAGTTGGGAATGCCTTTGTCTCATTTGCGTGGTTTGTTGTGAATTTCTCAAAGAACTAGATGTTTCGTTAAAACCCATATTATTTCACAACAATCCACGCTTTTTTGTTACAGTTAGAGGTATTTTTAATGACACGAACATCGATACTATGTTACGCTATGCTAACTTTCAAGGCTTCAAAAGCTTGCAAACATTTTTGCTTCCAGGTTTCTCTCTGATCGCCAGAGACGATCGTGACTTCATAATGCTTCAGGTGGTCAATAGCAACAACGAAGTTGTGGACGCCGATGAAGAGGAGAGAGAAAAGCTCCTCATATCCAAGAGCGCTCTCACTGTGCTTGGCGTCTATCAGGAAAAGGTGAGTCAACGCGTCACGACCCACTTAAGCGAGTTATAGATCCAGTGGCAATCTAAGGACAAGCAATACAGGAGGACATCCTTTGTTTATTTTTGGATCAGCCTCCTCGCAGATTGAGTAAATCGGAAGAGGAGATTTAATGGAGTTTGCGTTTCGTGTGTATTCTCTGATTTAAATTGCATTACAGTTGCAGTCGCAGACATTCGACAGTTCTGATGCTGAAACAGTACCTGGAAGGTTTACTCCACTACCAGCTAGATAGAATATTGGCTACAAAATTCACTCTGGCCAAAGAACGAATTGATTATGGTCTATTTCTTCCGTTTCCGCATCACTGAAATCTCGTTGATAGCGTTTTTTAATTAATACCAATTAATGAAGCCTTCATCTTTTGCAAAAAAACAGGGCAAAAATATTGCACGATTTCAAATTAAATTTCGTAAGTAGCAGCCGTTGTCCTTGCAACCATTTGCCTTTGGCGTTGGGTGCCTGGGCGTTTGCTCCATTGCGTTGACTTCAATAGCTCAAGAGGTACGGTGGCTGCTTCTTGTTCGAGAATAAGAGAGAGCAGCCTACCAGCCCTTGTGACATGCGGCGAAGTTTCTTGGGCAAAAGCGTTTGCTGTAAAGACAGGCTTTGACCCTTCAAAAACTGCCAAGCTGTTAGTAATGCATTCTCTAGTATTATTTGAAAGACAAACGCAATATGCCTGGAGCATTCCTAGAACTTTTTTTAAATGACTCAAGCAACTCAACGGTGACAGCAAAGAGTAGATTGACACAATGCATGAAAAATAATTATGGGTCGGTTTAAAGTCAAAGGTGCGCAGTTCCCAAACCTGCAAATTGCAGCACGGTGGTTCAATTTTTGCATGAGCAGTCTTAACAGCAACAAAAACAAATGTGAAGTTCTTGCTGTCACTGGCAATTTGCAGCGTCGCGACAAGAAAATGGATGATCTTTTTTCACTCTTGTGTATTTCAGAGTTTAGAAATTTTGCATTCTTCGTTTGTTTTGTACCGACTAGGTGGTCCAGTTGGTTGGGCGCGCGCCACCAACGCTGATAGATTGGGTTCGATTCGTACCGAAGACGTGAACAACGGTACTTGTGGCCTGTCCAACCTCGTGCTCGGCCTCAATGAATGGGTGCAATGGAACGGTTCGTCCGCGGCGCTGCCATTGACTTGCCGCCAGCGTTCACTGCGAAAGCAGCGGCGTGATCCACGGCTCAAGATGATTTTTGTTATTATTAGCCAAGGGACGAGAACAAATTAGTTTGTCACTTTATCTCATTTGCTCATTCTTTAAAACGGCGCGTTCAGGTAAAGGCACTTGACAGTCTCTGCTACAGGTACCTAATAACAATGACGATGTCACAGATCGATCGCCGCATGCGCTCGTTTCTGTTTCTTTGACTTCTGTGCACGTGACGCAAGTCCCGATCTCGGCTGTCATGACAACGCTGTTCGCGTCTTGCAGATGTACGCGTCGTGTTGCGCCGTTTGCGAATCCTCGCAGGAACTGGAGCAAGTCTTGTCGCAGTTTTGTGATCGAATCGCAAGTCAGGAGGAGATGGTGAGTTTGTTCGAACGAGTGAACCTGCGAAGTGTTGAAGACCAGAGGGCTTTTTGTCAACGATTAGTATTTTGACAATAAATGCATTGTCGGACGCTCCAGTGTATTAAAAAGTACACGCTTTGCTTACTGGGTGGTGCGTCACCCGCGCCTGGTACTCAATTCAAACAACGCTGGGCGTAAAATCAGCTAATGCCTTAGTTTGCTCGGCATTTATTTGAGTACGGAGCTGACTTCACAATTGGGCGTGCGATTCCTAACCTTAAAAATAGATTGTCAACAGGCCAGTCGTTTTAGATGTGATTGCGTGACAATGCGATAGCCTCGTATTATTCATGATGACTCATGAATGCTTTGTGACGTAACAATAGGCACCGGATGGATTGGGCGTATTTGCTGACGTGGATTGTGGTCTGACTGTTTTGACCAGTGACTCTCAACCTTGCCAGGCAACGGACTACCTTCGCTTTCAGTAGAAAGTCTTCGCGGACTGAAGTTACTTAATAAGCATAAGTGTGCGTTGGGGGAAATTTAATGACGGGTTTCAATCCATAAACTTTGCTGTGGCTTCATGTTCACCTGCCCTCTTTGCGCACTCACTAACGTCTTCGCGACCGTGGGGCCAAAAATGGCCTGTTTAGACGCGAGTGCTTGGCTTCACACAGGGTACGTCGCAGTATGGACCACGTTAGGGCGGAACTGATGGCTGGAACTGTCGAGTGGGCCCGGTGAACTTTTATCACTACATGATAAAAATGCTTATTTTTATACGTTTGTCGATAAAAAGAATAATCTTTGCTAATTCCGGAAAAACAACAGTGATGCCGCAATTAAACTCCACGCGTTGCAACGGCTGCTATAGCAACTGGACTCGAGTGTTTATTAACAAGTAACGGTGAAAGTCATTTCCCGCTTAAAAGGCAACTTGCAGTCAACTTCACTAAACCACTGGAATTTGTTTCTTGGAATACGAATGAATGACAAAGACATGTATTGTGATACTTGTCAAAATAACACAAGATTAAAAAATCGATTACTGCAATTTGTGCCCTATTATATTATTGACCGAATAAGCTCTAAATGTTCCTCGAAGAAGCACATTTTTCTTGCCTTCAACAGAATTCTCAAACGCAATTTTCAATGGGCTAGTTTGTGTGAGTACTGCTTAAAACAGTGGTCCCCAACCGGGCTGCCGCGGCACCCTAGGGTGCCATTTACAATACCCAGGGGTGCCGCGAGCTAATGCGTTTTTTAATATACTATTAAAAATACATTTTCAAACTGTCATCAAACCTTGAAGCAAAATTGTATGGGTTCGCCACTGGGTGCCGCAAATTATAATTCTCCTCTGTAGGGTGCCGCAAGCCTAGACAGGTTTGGAACCACTGGCTTAAAAGTTAATTATTTCCTAATCTCTTCACTATTTCTCAGCTGCACTGATGTTGTCACTGCAATAGAACGCTTAATACATGACAATGTGTGTGTGCTAGAGGAACATACAGGCACCGTTTACAAGTTTTGGATACAACCCACTTATCGTAATGATTTGATGTTAAATGTTTGTTCTATTAATCGAAGTGCATTTTCCAAATAAATCACACGAGTGCAGTTATCAGATAGTGTTTTATAGCAAGTTCATGAGATTTTCCCGCCCAGGATGGGCTTGTTTGCAAAGTTCACAAAAAGCTAGTCAAAATGATTTTTGAAATTCATAATTAAGCAAAGCCTCCAAAATGTATAGCCGCTGCTGGTATATCCAGTATTGTCCGGTAACACCGACGTGAAGGTCAGTTTTCTAGCCTTGCGTCACCTTTCAAATTCCAGAATGATGAAATAATCGTCTTTCTGTTTTTTTGATGGTTTAGAATATAATGCCTTAATCTGACCCAAGTTTTCGCGCAGCAAACACTGGTTGGTGAGGGCTCGCTTGGGTCAGAGGTTCTTCATACAGCAACCTACCTAATGAAATAGGTCTTTTCTTCATCCTTAAATTCGCATTTGGTGTTACTACACTTAGTTGTTTCGTCACTGCAGTTCGTTGATTCGTCACTGCGCTTTGTTTCTGTGCAGGCTTGGGACGTTGCTGTGGCAGCAGGACATTCGCAGTCGAAAGTGCGGCACATGTTGGCCTCGTTGGCCCAGGGCAAGGCCCGAGTTCGGGGGACACTCGAACAGTTAAAGGATACGCGAAGATCAGTCAACGGCACGAGAGCAAGAATTCGAGCCGCACTCCTGTTTTAATTTAATTTTGCGTTTTTATTTGTTTTGTGTAGACAGCTTTTTTCACTTTTTACCAGCCATGACACACCAGCCCCTCACCACTGTATATTTTCAACTGTTTGTTTGTTGTTACTTTGTTTACCGAATGTTACTATTTGAAAGGTGCCGTCCACAAAGAGTGAAGACAATGTTGAGACGGTTTTATAGTCCGCCACTTCCGTGAACTTTCTCAAAATTTGTACAAATGAACAAACAACTTTCGAACTCGTTTTTTCACATGACATCACTGGCGGACAGTGTTCCCTCTATGAAAATTTTACACTGAGCAAATATTTGTTTCAGTGCTCACGCAATTGCGCAATCATGTAGACGCACAACCAGTGAAACCTTTCAAGCTTTGCAAGGGCTACGCTATCTATATGCGACATCAAGTTTGGAATGTCGCAAGTGCGCTAGAATGAGATTTCACTGCGCAAATGGTCTGGTGGTACTGCCCAGTTGCGCACGTTAGAGGGAACACTGCTGACGGACGACCCTGTGAACGAAGTCGCCATGACAACGCTGTATCTGCTGACGTAGCACTATGACTGTGAGTCCGCGACTCATTAGTACGCTTGCGCTTAGTTCTTCGGGTTGTTTTCTATTTCTTATTTGTTTGAGTTTTATTTTTACACTTACTTTTGTAGGTGCTTCATACACAGCTGCAAACTTGAGAATTATTTTTTTGACGCCGCCGCAGTTGGTTTTGTCGCTTTTGTGCGGAGTTGTTGAGATGGACATTTCTCTTCGACGCAAGCGAGGTCGTGTCGTTGCTGCGTCGTGTGGGTAAAAAAATCGTGTGCTTTCTGGCGTATGCATGTGGGAGAAGTCGGGAGATGCCGGCGTTTTCCAAAAATATCGTCGTTTTCGGATTAAATCGCCGAACTCGGACGGATTTATCGCCTGCCAATGTGAGGCTGTCAGTGCGATTTAAGTACTTGACTTTACTTGATAAGAATAGTAAATGCACACTCGCCGCTTTCGCTACATGGGGCGTACCGATGTTTGATGACGTCCGGGAGAAGAAACAAGTTTCGAGACCTATGTTCGAAGCTAAGGTCTTTTGTGAGCAAATGTACTGTATTGAAGAAACTAGTTGCGACATTGCTGGGACTTCTCAGCGCCCGGAGCATTGTGGCTCCTCCTCAGTGGGCCCCGGATAGTTCTTCGAAACTTGCCGTTTTTTTTAAATAAACCGGTGTGTTTTTTGGTAAGTAGGCGTATAATGCAGTGAAAAATTTGCAAGGAATGCGTTGCGAGTACCGTTTTGTTCTTTTTTTTTAAACAAACACAATTGTTGCGACATGCACTGATCGTCGTTAATTTGCAAACACAAGGTGCGCACAGCGTATATTTTTAAAAAACACCTTGGATTGGTTTTGTCAGATGGTAAAGGGATCTCGGCAGCAGTGACGCAATTCGTTGCTATGCTACCCGTTCCGTTAAGACCTTGGATACGACTTCGTAATTGTACACCACTGGTTCATCGTTCTTGATCTTTCCCAACCCGTGGACCCCCTATTCCTTTAACACTTGCGGGTCCCTCGCCTGCGCAACCTGCGAAGGAGGTGCGTGACGAGCGGTTATGTCATTTGTCAAGGTGGTGGTCGTTTTTTGAAAGAAAACACTTTGGCATTGCTTCCGGGGACCCAGTTAAGGACCACTGTTGTAGACGGAAGTGTTTACCATTTTGGACTATGTCGATTGCTGTTTTTTCATCGGATGCGAGGTTTGATTCGACCCCGTTCTTACTGTCCACGAATTTCAATGAAAACGACCCGCTTCCCCGAAACTTCAACTTCTCTTTATGGTAAACTGCATCCTAATGCTCGCTTTCGATCGATTGTGTCCAGCTCTTATTCGCCCTTGTGATCTTTTTGTAATCTTTTCTACTTTTTTCATCGCAGTGCAATTGTGAACTCACAAATAGATTTCTCACGCACGGTTTTGATTTTGAAGCAGTCACAGGTGCAAGAAGCAGGTATCATTGATTGGCGGTGTAAGCCCAGTCAGCTTGGTAAAGCTTCAGAACACTGGTAAGTCGGAGACCGTGGAAGTTCACTAAAAGGACTGACAATCAATTGTCCGACTTACATTTTCTGCCGATGAAGCTGAAAAACTGTTTGGTTATTTTGTTACGATTTGTTGAGCATCGAAAATCTTCGACAAGAGGTAGTAGGCATTAGTTAGACAGAGAGAAGTTTCTGTTCAGTGCAGGTGCCTCTTCGGTAGTGCAGTAAATTGCTCGAAATTTTTCGAGGCCGTACCTAAACTCTGACTGCAAAAGTCTCCACAGTTGAAGAAACTGGGACTTTATCCATGTCCTTGTACCGCGTTGATAAATGTTTACTTTTTTGCGATTTTGCCCCTGCGCTGTACTTTCGTCCCAGGATTTTGTTGCGCTTCGCCTGACCTAGAACGAAGTTGTACCACTGGTAGTGCGTGGTTTGTGAAACCAGGTACGAAGCTGTCTGCAGAAAATTAGACCACAGCCGCAGTGGTTTCCAACGTTCGAACCAAATTGCACTGTGCTTAAAGCGCCTCAGCAATTTTTAACGAGCAGTTTGTTTTCACAAGCGAGAAACAGTTTTAATGTGTTCCGATTGTGAGTGGCGGACGATTGTTGGTAATTGCGGTGCGGGAATACGTAGAACTTTGGAATGGGGAACTCCCAGAAAGGTTGGACAACAGAATGGTTACTGCCAGTGTTTTTTAAGCCGTTCTTGGGTGTCAAAATGACACCCGAAATTCTGAAAGCCAAAAGACATGAGTTTGCCTTGTATTCAAGTGAAACGATTTTAGGAAAGCATGTTTTCCTGCATGTGGTTATTGCAGTGGCGGTTGCAATGATAGGTCGACACAATTCTCTGGCGCAGAAGTTGGAAGCGGAAATTATAAGAATGGTATCTCTGCATTGTCATGCTCACCACCTGGCCTCGGCCTGTTGCTACACTACCGCAGATTTGTACAGCATGGTGTACGAAACTGCGAAAGCACTTTTAATGCACTTATGGAAGTGTTTTTACTGTTTCACCGTTGCGGTCAGCTTGCTTGGCGATGCATCAAACTACAAAGCAACAGCGGGCATTCAAAACAAGGTAGTTGTCGACGAGTGAGGCAACTGTGAGAGCAAGGCAGGCGCGTAGCCAGAAATTTTGATAGGGGGGGAAACAAAAACCAAGTCTCAACATTTGAATATATCATGCCCCTTGTTTTTAAAACCCTTTAAGTCCCGCACGGGCCACTTTTTTGACCCGACTTTTCAACTTTTTGCAACTGCATTACTCGCCAGCCGATTGACCTTGAGGGCTCTTCAAAGCGTCTACGGATTCAGCAAGTTTTCTAGTTGAGATTGAAAAAAATTTGTCGTTTTGGGTTTGGGGTTTTCTGGGGTGACGTCACAATCAGGGCATGTTTACGCCACTTTTTGGCCAACTTTACCTGGCCCTGGGTTCCAACCCAATGAGCTATTTTTTAGCTCAAGTTTTTTTTGCAAACCAGGCTGAGATCCGTGTCTTTAGAGCGCTTGAATGGCTTTCTGGCATATCTGGAGCCAAAAGCGTCATGCAATGAAATGTGCTTTCTTCTGGCACTTCTTTTTCTGAAACGTTCTGTTGCGATTTAAGCCGGCAAATAGAAAGTCTGCTTTCATTGAATTAACAAGTTTTAAAAGTGAGTTGTTTGTAAATTTCCAAGTTCCTACTTCTGAATGAAAATCACCATTTGTAAAATTCCTACGAAAGCGTTTGTGAAAATCTTGATGCTATAAGTGGTAGATTTGCAGTATGCTTTTTTCAGCCAATATTGCAGTTGAGCAAGGAGCCATCATGACAACCATTGTGATTACGCTTTACACGCTTCTGATGAACACCAGCAACGTTCAATGGAAGCCGAGTTGTTCTCTAAGTTTAAGACACCGACTCCCGAAGTAGGTCTACAAAACTTGCGCGCATGTAGACTAAGAAGTGGATTTTATTTAATTCTTGAGCTACTGGTTGACGTATGCAACTGATAATGTAAACGCTAGAGTCCCTCAAAGTGTTCGAAAAATGTTTGGATTTTATGTCATGTAACGCTATGAAATGCAACTGCGGTAGCGTTTCTACGCTACTTGCACTAAGCTTGCCTCCCATAAATAATTAGGTATTTGTTTATTCAGCTTTTCAGAGTTAACAATAAAATTCACAAATATTATAAACACAGTTTTTTTAATTGTGGAAAGTCATACATCCCCTAAACAAACCTGCATATGTTTGACCCACAATCTACACAAAGTGTGAAAACAGTTGTGTATTTGCGAAAACGAAGCCACAATCAATTATTACTACGGCTTTGCACTAAAGTTAAATACTTGTCGCCGCAGCTTAACACCACGGTTGGTAAGTTGATCTAGCCCAATGGTTTCCAAAGTATGGATCAAAACCCAAGGAAGGGTGGAGAAGCGTTAAAAATGGGTCGCGCAGAGGCGATCCAAACCTGAGTTGTAAATTTTCAACGTCACCACTGTTTGTCAGTGTCTGTTTGTAGCGCAGATGCTTGAGAAGAGTAGATTGCTGACATTAAAAACGAACTTAGCAACTTGCTGCCAAAAATCATCCGCACAATCAGTATTTTTTTCATACGTTGTTTGAGGCTTGGGTCACGAGGTATTCACCAAACTCAGATTTGTGCCGTGCTCCAAATCGTTTGGGAACTAAACGGTTGAAGTTTTCTTTAAATGCATTAGCGTTTGAATAACAAAATCCAATCGATAAGGAAAATATTCAATTTAGTTT
>Ga0210059_1013251_pt1 | contig 12351 bp, 5 predicted proteins | sample Ectturendosymbi2_FD_188042 | JGI IMG/M metagenome (GOLD analysis project Ga0210059, IMG submission 188042) | Ecteinascidia turbinata endosymbiont from Florida, USA - Sample 2 (SPAdes) (version 2) | ecosystem: Host-associated > Tunicates > Ascidians > Unclassified | place: Key West, Florida...
GCGAACAAATTTTCTGATTAACATGTGTAATATATAAGCCCTCTTTCTGAGAGTTTGCCTCGGGCATCTAAGTTTTGATGTCCACCCTTGCATATAATAAAGAACAAACTTAACACAAAGAACCGCGGGCCTCCAAAAGCGTGGGGCCCGTAGCAATTGCTACATTTGCAAATATTGTTAATCCGGCACTGAGTAGACCAACTACTGGGATATAAAAACCCTGAGATGAATAACTATTTTTAGTTAAATGAAAATTACTTCAAATGAAAGCGCTAGACGTGAAGGTGAAGTCAGTCTGAACAATAAAACAAGTTGTAGGTAGCTGAAACATTTCTTATTGTAAACAACGGTTGAAAATGTAATCCATCTAAATGTTTTTATAAAATGACAAGTATGAAAAAGTGGTGGTAGTACATGGATTTTTTTGACATCATCCAAAATACTTTTTCAACCCGGTTTAGGCAGTTGTTCAAAAAATTACCGACATTTAAATTTTTTAGCGACAGCGTCTGTCATAGCAAAATTTAATAGGTTGTTCCAAACACAAAACCTGCGTAAAGGCAACAATTCAATCAAGGTTTATATTTACGTCAAGCATAAAAAGTTTAAGTTCCAAGATGAGCGTCATGCACCCCTTACCGGATTAAAATCCAGTGAATGCAAAAAAGCCAGCCCGTCTTGATAGTGGCATGTAGTTGAGTTTTCCACAGAGGGAGGACAATCTGAAAAGAAACTTCTTAACGAATGAGAACAGTCTTGCTAAGTTGGTTGTTTTGCCTCTGAATTTCTGAAGTGCGTCGATCACATAATTTGTAAAAACCACACAAAAGGTTTTTGTCATGAACCACAAGATAAAACAATATGCCTACGGTGATTTTATAGGTATTTCACTGCATATTTTCTTATCGATCCAAACCACATGTCTGGTCCTGTACAAACCCATTACCTAACTGCACGATTGAGCAGTACAGCATATTGCATTTTTCGAAAATATGATGTTCTGCAATACTTGAACACCGTGGTGCTTCTTTGCTCACCTGGAATCTTTCAAAACTGACAAAACCTAAAAAAACGCAAAACGCGAAAAAACATATTTTCATATAAAAAGTGGAAAAATAACTCTTATGTGAATGGTGTAGTTAGTAATGAATTTGTGTAAACGAAAAACATTGGTTAACAGTAAAGGATAAAAATACAGCATCAATAAATACTGCAAGCAAAAGTATTTAATTTGGCAACGGAAGTTTGGTTATTAACTGAAGGCTACATGTCGCTTTTGTTATAGATCACTTGCTACGTGAGACGCTTCTCTTCTAATGGGATCTCAACCTACCGTTTCATGCTTTGCAATGCTTTTTGCATTGATCAAAAATACAAAAATAGACGGCAAATATGTTCAAATAGTAAGAAACCTACAACCCGTGTCAAGTTCTAATTATGTGTGTGCCTGAGCTTTTCCAACCAAGCATTAGATTTTACAGCAAAGTGACAGTTTTCGTCTCAGGTGTCGTCAAAGCACTTTCAGAAACACAAACTACTCTACGTGTCATCATCGTGCCTTATCTTTGGGGAAATAAGTTTTTTGCGTCGAAATACTATAGATCACGGAAAAGCTTTGAGTTCGACGGATTATGGAAAAATAATTAAATCTTACCTTCAAAATGATCAACGAATTGCCACTGGTTGACACACAGCAGTTCGTTGGCGTAGTAAAACCACGATAAATACTTGAGCCAAACCAGCCACCCTGGGATTTGACTGAAAAAAAATGTTTCTATTTGCATCTCCGCTAAGCTGCTATACGGCATGCGTATTTATTCTGAGCATGTCGTCGAATCTTTCTCGAGATTAAACAACTATAAATGCGGCAGTTACATGGGAAATAAATTCTGCGTAGAACAACGAGTTCGCACCCAGGTCAGGGGCGGATTCAGGGGGAGGGCGATTGGGGCGATCGCCCCCTCTAAAACTTAAGAAACTAACTTTATTCACCATAATTTTTTACAATTCGGAAAAGAGCATTTGCGATATAAGGCCATTTTGTCGTCCATCGTTTTGTCACAGCAGTGTTATGAAGTATAATTCATCCTTCTTACAGTAGCAAAGCCGTTACGAGACTTGACTCCCAAATATTACTGAAATCGCCCCTCCTCCTGACGTTACTGGCTGGATCCGCCCCTGGCCCAGGTCTGCAGTCACAACCAGTGGTTAAATTGATTTTGTACTTCGAGTGTTCCATACGGCACAATGTTTTGGCTAAACAAGTGTATTACAAATAGTGAACAAAAACAAGCAAATGCGTATTTGCCCAACGTTTTTGTTGCTGTAGTTGCAAAGTTTTAACTAAGAAGCACAGAAGTGTTCCACCATGTAAATTCCAAATGAGTTTCAAATGTTATCGATAGCGTAAAATTGAAGGCGAACATTTTTGTTAGCATATTTAGACAGGCATGTACACAACGAGCTGTACAAGTGTGCCTTCATAGGCGTACGATAAGAGACCTGGGCAGTGGTGGAGGAACTTTTTTTCGAAGTGGGGGCCCAAGTGCACGTCAAAATACCGATGGAAAATTTTTGTTGTTTGAATTGGTAACTATGACGTCACAAGCATTGAAATACGACGTCATGAACTTTTCTCAGCATGTTTAACAATTTCATGCAATGTTTTATAAGCCCTTAAAACCCCTATCTACACTAAGCCCTACCTATCTACGCTACACTGACTTCAGCACATAAATGTGGTGCAGTATTATAACACATGGCAACACTGTTCGACAACACTATACGGTAAGGAAACCCGAGCAGGATGACTAGATTGTGCACGGTATATTCTGCAATACATTTACGGAAATTCTGTTAAATTCACTGCCAAATTACAATTATACGAGTAGGCTATATTACTTATAATAGTGCAAAAATACTGCCTAAATTCTGCCAAATTTTTCATTAAACGGTTTGCTTTAACATTGGACCTAATATTAACTGTGTTACTTAAATGTATTTACGCAAAATTCAAAATATAAAGTAGACCCATGCGGTCCCCCGGTTCCTCTACCCCTGGGTCTGGGGACGGCCTCCACTCTACCGCTGCAATGTTTGTTAAAATCAGGCCAATAAAGGCAGAGTTTATCAATTTTTGAGTGCAAAACATGTGTTTATGATGACAACACAAACTAAAATTGTAGCAGAAAAGGAAAACCTCGGGCAAACATTGCAGGGCGAACTATGGAGTACAATGTGTGGAATAAGAAATAACGGGAGTATACTTATAAAATTTTTAAACCGGCATTTTTTGTTAAGGAAAGTTCACAGAATCACTGCTTTTTGTGATGAGTTTATTTTTAGCGAGAAATCATTTGCACGTAATTGAAAGTTACACGATCCAGACGCAAATTCCAAGACATACGTTAGAACCGGGTCGGAAACTGGGAACAATGTAAATTTTTGAGCAGACAATTTCCAACTCTCTTGCACAAAGATTTACCGTACACCTATTATATGTGTACATTCAAACATATTGCTGTTGTGGTCTCTTGCAATCTGCATAACGTGGTTTCTACCTACAAATATCCGTTACTTTAAAAAAATACTTCCATTCAAACATCTATATTTACTGCCAGTCGATTTATAAATATAACAACACGCTATTATTCTGAAGAGAACAAGGTGTTCCTGTTGGTAATCGCTTTTCGTGAAGACTGTAGTCTTCTTATGCCAATTAGCAATAGTGGATATATTTACAGTAGTTTTGGACAGTAAATTTCTTTCAACGTTCATTGCAAAGCATTCCTATTTATCGCAAAAACCAACCGATTGCGTAACCAGGGGCGGCCTTAAGCCGATGCAACCGATGCAGCTGCATAAGGCCCCGCGCCTGAGCGGGCCGCTCGCCATGTTGTTTGGGTAAATTATTCATTTTTGCCAAATACACCTTGTGCTTGAGAATTCAGTAGAAGCGTCATATAAATTGCATTGTTAACAAAGAACGCTCTTGTTAGAACTAGCAAATTTCCTTTCGAATGTTAGCAAACGTGCTCAATTGTTGTGCTAGTGCTGCACTGCATAGCTGCGCTCTACCACGATCGTAACACGGTTGACTGAATACAATGACGTCGTAAAATCACTGCTCAGAGGGACCCCGAGCCTAGGTCTCGCATTGGGCCCCGCATCTGCTAGGGCCGGCCCTGTGCGTAACATAATGTCAGTTTTGTTGAGGCAATCCTTGCAAAACAACCTCACTAGAATTGTCCCATCTCAACCTGTTTCGTTATTGAAGCTAGTCTTAGTCTCAAACTTGAACTTGAATTTAAGAGCAAAACTTTTAGCAGTGTTTTTCTCTATCCAACAAATTAGAAAGAAGCAGCGTGTCTAAGTCCATAGGCTGATGAAGTACATGACAACAAATTTCCTTACTTCGGCTTTATGAAGAAGCCACCCACAATAAGGATAGGTAGAAGAAATGCTGGGCCAAGCGTCAACGCGATTGGGGTGTTGGGTGATATGGCAGACACGAGGTAACCATAAGATACACTTGCGTTCACAGTCAACAAGACGTAGCCATAAAATATGAAAAATTGTGCTGCGGATGGATAAAGACCTGAAGATGCAAAATATCATTATAAACACTATGAAAGGTATTACGTATTGCTGATGTTTCTTTACCTCATGTAAATAATACCGAACTGCTTTCAAGAAAAGATCAAGCAACATATTTCATTTCTTGCCTTTAGAAGGCAAACACTGCTACGTTAATGTCATCTATTAGCTCGTCTACACGTCAAGCATTAGGGAATTGTATGGATATACACTAATATTGAAAGAATAGTCATACAAGTCAAAGCTTTGCCACAGAGAAATGCACAAACTCATAAGAACATCATGCACATTTGATAGAATTTACCAAACATGAAATAGACGATGATTGTGTAAAGAAGAGGAAGGATGATGTAATTTGGAAGATCTGCCATTGTTTTTGCGGTAAAATATGCCAAAACACTGTACATTCCATCAAAATGTTCTCGGCGAAATATTGGAATTTCCGCTGGGAAAGCCTGTCAAAAAATTACGTAATCTTATTTATAAAGCCATTGCTTCTTTTGGTGCACATCTGCATTTCGTGCACATACTTTATGCAAGTCAAAAAAATCTGCTTGTTTGTTGAAAAGTGAAAACAACACCAAGTAAATGGTTCTGTACAAGATTTATTTTTACTCATTTCCGACGCAAATTTACTCTTACATTGAGCAACTACGTTTGTTGTTTATCAGCAAAAGATTCATTAGAACTTCGTCCGTCACTTGTGACACTTCATTTGCAGCATATGCCACAGCTCAAAGGGCAAAACAACTTGTTTCTTCACTTATTTGGAGTTTATTCATTTAGGAAATGCCTCAAGTGCTGTGTTGAGGTATTTTTATTTGAATTTAAACTAACTTGGTTAAAAAATAATGTATTCCATCCAGGGCTGTAGGCAGGTTTCAAGGTTTGGGGGGGAAAATATATTTTAGGGGGGCAAGATTTTTGTTTTTACTATATGTTAAAAAAAATTTATTTGGACACAACAAAATTTGAGGGGGAACAAAAAGAATTTTGTTGGGCATTGCCCCCGATTATCCCCGCTTGGCTACGGGCTTGATTCCATCTAATCTTCAGTTTGTTGAAAAATGTTTCTATTGACTTTGATGGAAAACAGATCGAATGTATGGTTAAAAACAATCACATATTTTGCAGACAACGAAAGCCTTTGTCTACGTTAAAACATGAGTAAAAGTTATTGCTATCTGATATAGCACACAATGTTCTCAAAGAAAAACTCTTTGTTTTGATCGGTATGAATGCTTCTACCAAAAATAATAAATCTGTGTTTATCAAATCCAAAACTTTTTAATTAAAAATATTAAAAATTACTGATTTTTGGTTTCCCAAATCCAAAGGTGTTTAAACTAAGTGTTCAATTTCTTATTCAAATGATTCCCGACTTGATTAGAGTACATGAGAACACAATGGTAATATGGCTGATTAATGTACACAAAGGTGGTCACTGTGTCACACAGAAGTGGTGAAGGCCCATGGTGGTCATCTGGTCCCGTGCTTCTCAAACGGGTGAATGGTTCACCCCAGGGTGAATGAGTTTTTTGCAAGGGTGAATAAAAGAAGAGGGTGAATGAAAGATGATCAAAAATTTTTGTTCCTAATTGTTTTGTATGCTCCTATAAGATGCTTCTGTCTTGTCGTACCCGAAACATGCCAGCAACCGTGAATAAAATGGCGAACTTCAAGCGTTCTAACTTTGCGTCTTCAGGAGTCAGCAACTTATCACTTCAGAAAACTTGTACATAGGTGCAATTAACTGCAACTGTTACGTAATGGAGATAGATTTTACCGAAAGTTGCCATTTTATTCAATCGAGTAGTGGAATCTTTGCTTTGCTCTCTGTATGAGTGTCTTGCACCCCTGTGCAAAAGTTATATGCTAGAATCGCAGTACTTTTGAAAGTTTCTGGCACCTGAACACTCATCAGCGTAGCCTTATCAGTTGAAGTGCAGGCCTAACCAGTCAAAGTTATGCACAGGAGTAACCTGTTTGTGATATGCGTTTTTTGCCAATTCGGTATTGGTTCCAACTTCTAATATGCGTTTGTATCTAAGGTACCTTCAGATTGGCTACGAAATACGTACAAAAACACTTTTTTTGATTAAAAGTAAATGTCAGTCTATAGATGAAATCGATCAGTCAGAACACGCCGGTTTCATCAGCTTCACAGTGCTACAACATCAGGTTTGAAAAGGAACGTTAGCGTTGAGGATAAGTTCACTTCATAGATTAGAAGGCGAAAGTGGAATGTCGATTATATTAAGCATGGGTATTTCATCCTCCAGAAGTGAAAAATTGAGCCATGAGCTATGTGCTCAATGCAAATTGTGTTTTTTTAATTAAAGCAACCAGCTCTTGTCTAATTCAAAGTTGCGGAGTCAGTTACAAAACAAGCATGACGTTTATCAGAAGAAATCCTCGCAATTTTTCAAAAACAACAGCACGAATGTTTATGCCAGGTTTAATAATTCCCTCCACCGGTCGAAAATGACTCTGCTAGTGAAAAGCTTCTTCTTCCTTCCTCTTTTGAAATAGTGCATGTGCTGATAAGACAGCAAAAAACATTTTGCGAAGTCGAGTCTGTAACCAAGCCATATTTGAAGATCGTATCCAATTTGAGGCATGGCGAAAAGCATTCTATGTATAAAGTAGAGCAAATACCGTGGTCTAACAATGAGCACTCGAAGTACCATGATCATCGTCACATCCACCATATATTCAAAATAGGGCGAATGGGAATGTAGCAATCGACGACAGGGATGAACGAAACCGAAAAAGGTTAAGAAGCGGTGATCTAGTCAAGCAACTACGTTTATTAATTTTTGGCAAAGATTTAAAAACTAGAAATTGATTTAACACAGTTGAAAATAAAAACAAAACAAACAAATACAGAGTTTGGTGAGGAAAATTACAGAAGATGAGAGCATGCCTATGTGCCCGAATGAGTGGATCAAGTTTGTTTGAGGAAAATTGGTGAGGTCAAAAAGATGTTCAACACAGTATGAAAAATGAAAAATTAAAACAAATAATGATATAATTAATGAAAAAATATAAAACAAAATAGAGTGTAAATTTCTATGTAAAAATCAGATGTGCCCAGGAAAGATTAACAAACAAAATAAAAAAGAAAAAATAGAAAAACGAAAAGGTGAGATGAGTTTCTGGATGAATACGAAACGACTAAGATATGTAGTCAACTGCTTAATGTGTTAAAACTCAGATTCAAACTGAACTACTTTATGCTACTGTGAAAAGACCTAATTCATCTCAAATCTGTGAATATTTCACAACGAATACATATTACTGTCTAGCACTTAAAATAGTTTTTTATTAAACCTTCGCATTTCGTTGCATTGGTTTCAAATTCAAGTCTTTGAAGTACGCTTCAGCTTCTATACGTCATGAAGAAGAAAAGGGTAATGCAGATATTGGTCTCTTTAGAAGGTTGCAAACGTTTCAAATTTATAAATTGCATTTGTACTTCGCTCTTCTTTCACATCAACATTCATGTCATCACCATATTGACATTTTTTCAAAGAACACTGATGTTTCAGGTTTGAAAAATGAATTTTGTACTAAGTTATTGCAAATATTCTGGGGCGTTTTGGCTTCAACGACAGTGCATGACTGGTTTGCAGCATATTGTAGCATAATCTTTTAACAAAACGTTTGTCAACAAATTGCCATGTGGTCAAAATGTGTCGTCAACGAATTTCAGCAACAGCCCTTAAAAACTTTGCAATGCTCCTGTAGCATATTAACTAATTGTTATTGTATGAGAAATGTTAAACTTTTCTTTTTAACAAAAGATGGTAAGTGACCTTGCATGAATCTTTTGTAATTTCAAAAAACTTTGTAGTATTATTTGTCAAGGTGAGTTAGAAATGGTTGTGATTTTTGTGACAACACGGATAAATCAAGATGCAATAGTGCCTGTAATCTTTGCAGGAAATATTGATATGGCAAGGTTTAAATGCAATCAGTTATAGAACTGCCTTACGTGCAAAACGCCAGTCATATGGATCAGGGAATTGTTGATAATGACCAGGAAAAGTGATCCCACAACAGTGGGGGCTTCGACGTTGGTGTATGGTTTTCCGAATGGCGTCCGTTGAAAAATAAGGCCAATAATTACAGCGATAACCTTTAAAGAGTATAAATAAAACACGCACGTTATTATGTCTCTCTGGACACATAGCTATGATTAATCGTTATAAGGTAGCAGTATCAAGTAAACCAAAAAGATTTTTAAGACCAAATAACACTTTTGTTCGCAGATATAACACATTGTTTCTAATAGGCCGAAAGTCCAAAACTGAAAATGATTTGCAAAAGTTTTTCCAACCTGGACGTGAAACTACCGCGATTAGTTGAACCAGGAATAACGTGTATCGCTAGTTGGTTGTGCAACTGTCGATTTGAAGACGTCCGTGTCACTGTATGATGCATTTCACACAGGGAGACTTTTCGTTAAGTTTTCGTGATTTCTTAATTAAACACCGTGATTCTCAACTACATCTTCAACTCAAAACCCAAAATCTTGCATTTGGGTCATATTGGCCTGATTTTGAATGCTGCAAGCAACACTGTAAGCGCTTTTAGTTTCTGACAAAGCGCTATACAGAAAGCCAACAATTTTACAAAAACAAGTCCTAAAATAAAACATCCGTATCAGTCCAGATTTATTGAAACTGTTATTCTAAAATTTTTGCTGATTACAATGCACATTTCTTAATTTTGAGTGCAACTGGCAGGTAGCGCTTTTCTGTGTAAAATACAAGAATACAAGTGCACGAAAATAAAAGCAATTGTTACCACTGTCTGCACCAGCTTCACAGTTGACACCATGGGATTGCGATACAATGATTTCAGCGATCTGACGAAACAGGCAAAAAACTGACCAAAAAAACCCACGTTGTAACGAGGTTTCTTTTTTTTCTTCTCTACTTCATGCTGCAAGCAAAGCACAACTTATATGTTGCTAACACGTTATGAAAGTATATGAATGAATTTATGATGCGTTTATGCACTGTAAATATTTCGAAAAAGGAGATAAGCGTATAAACAGGAGTATGAAATACACCTTCAAATCTGTTCAATCTTTATGCGCATAATTTTCTGACTCAAGCTTTCTTCCCAAATTCGTTTCGTGACGTTGTTTTCGGGGACCAAAAGCATAGTTTCCTGGTTTGATAGATGCTTTGGCAAAAGTTTAATTGTTTATTTAAAACAGCAGTTTATAAACTATTCAAGATCTGGTTAATTTAACTCAGTTGAGATTTTAACAATGGATTTTTAGAGAAGGTTTGCAAATTGCAATGACTGTTTTTTGATGGGGAGCTTCATTTCACTTAATTTTTTTAAAAGTTGATTTTGTTGAACAACGATTATTAATTTTATGAAAACGATAATTATCTGTCTTAATTCAATAAAAGAAAGCAGTGGAAAAAACTCTAATGCTTGGCTTGAATATAAGATATTGGGTCGGCAACCTCTGGTAAAAGTAGTTGAAATAGAAACTCATATTAGCGTATACTGCGTCACACAATAGTTTTGCATCTTTTTTCTACTGCGTACATTCAATGTGTTTTCTCACCATGATGTTGTTTTTTATTGCTTCGTTCGACGTCACGGTGTCAATGAATTTGACAATCTCGCGATGATAATTTGAATTTTCGTAAAGGTTCTGGATATGCGCAATTTTCTCTCTGCACACACAAAATATTCACGAATCGCCTCGGAACACAAAAATATAAATGCAGTTTTTGTAAAATTTGGAAGAACTTTTTCTTGTTGTCAACTATGCGGGGTCTTGTCAAGGTGGAAAATAAGGTTTAGCATGATTAAGCAAAGTTTGCTCAACCAGAGGGGAATGGCGACTTAATGGACACTCTTGAATATCAAAGAGCTATGAGATTTATTCATAGCTCTACTATGTCGAGAGAAACAATGCAAAAGTATGACCAGCAACTTCTAGCAAATATCACTCAGCAAGATTGTGCTACACAACATTATCGCCTAAACATCATTTGTTGGTTGTAGGCGCGTTTCACAATACTTTGTGCGACAAATTAAATAAAGCTTAAAACAGTCGATAGGAAAAACACACAAAGCAAAAATGACAGCCCACAGCCAAAAGCAGTTTTAAATGGACCATCAACGTTTTTTTCTAAACAAAAACTTCGGTGAGTCACTACACTGTAGTGATTTCAGGAAACAAAAAAGAGTTCTGTGAAGCATTGCTGCTCTTCTTTGAAAATAGTGTGTATCCTACTTCATTTTTGGTTATGCATATCTACGGAAAGAATCAGTTTTCACGCCTGTGGCTGGTTGATAGTGAACTAACAGATCGGTGTTTCACGACTCAAATTTTTTTCGGCAAATAATTTTGTAGCTTACGTACTTCGATTCAGTCTCTTCGCCAGGAATCACAGATACATGTAGAATATAGTGATCGGCAGGATTGTAGTTGTGTGGACACGGATATCCAGCACTAAAAATACATAAAATTGTGGCAGGATATAATCGTGGCCTTACAGATTCTTTAAAGATTTTTATTTGCCACGAATTGCGACCAAACGGAAAAGCAAATTAATTTGGAGTAAAAGATCAACACTAATGAAAGCAAGTAAAACAAAATTATGTTTTAGTGCAATATATGGAAAACGTAATTTCTTTAGCAAGTTTATCAAATGCAAAGTAAGAATGAAGCAAGAAAAGAGGGCACGAATGTTAAGTTGTTAGTTTAAACAAATGTAGTCCCGGTGTCATAAGTTTATGTTCAGTATAATACGAATGTTGATTTTAAACAAATGTAGTCCCGGTGTCATAAGTTTCTGCAAAGTTTTTAAATTAACGAAGCAATATTTACGACAAAATCATATATTTTTATGAAGTTTATTAAAGCTAGGTGCAACGTTTTGGTTTTATGGTGTATGATTTTATAAAAATTCAAAAAGATAGCTAACAACATACAATTAAAACTAAATAACATGCAAACTTTTCCGAAAAGTCATAAAACAGATTATTTAGCATAGACTAAGGATGAGCACTTAAGGCAAACCTTGTGATTTCAGCACCTGCTTTGTACAGCGATTTAATTAATGACATCTCACATGTATTTCTAACAATTGTTGGGGTAGTGAACATTTTTGGAAGTAGTAATGTTTATTTCTAATGGTAAGTTTGTATGCCACTTCGTCTGCATACCTTTGATAAAAATCCATAGCTTTCTTCATCTCTCCGTGATACACAACTTTTCCCAGAGAGAGCAGCAGCAAACGATCGAAAAGTTCGAAGGTGTCGGAGCTCGGCTGATGAATCGTGCTCAGAACGGTGCAGCCTGAAAAAGTAATCACTTAACATTGAAACCTGAAGTTCAACTCAGGTTAGAAATAAGTGGCTTCTTGAAAAACAAAAGTATTGAACGGTTAAAAAAACACAATTAGCGGCCAAAGCAAACAAGGTCAAATACATGGCGTGAACGTTTCAGTAAACGTTTCTACCATCATCGGTGCGGTGAAAGACGCAGTGCCGGATTAACAATAGTAGCAAATGTAGCAATTGCTACGGGCCCAACGCTTTTGGGGACCCCGCGGTCTACTGTAATAAATTTTATTTATTACATTATGTATAAAAATTTGATCAGACTAAGACGTCAGTATTTTGCTAAATTTGCCATGAGTAGTAAGGGAAGGTTTTCAACTGAACGCTGTCTGTGTCCAGAAATTATCGTTTGATTCTTTTTGTACAGTTACG
>Ga0210059_1013252_pt1 | contig 12351 bp, 11 predicted proteins | sample Ectturendosymbi2_FD_188042 | JGI IMG/M metagenome (GOLD analysis project Ga0210059, IMG submission 188042) | Ecteinascidia turbinata endosymbiont from Florida, USA - Sample 2 (SPAdes) (version 2) | ecosystem: Host-associated > Tunicates > Ascidians > Unclassified | place: Key West, Florida...
GCTTAAGTCTTCGTTTGTTCGCGCCACATATATATGGTTGTAAGTCTTCGAGCACACCCCGTTCGTGGTGAATCGCACATTCAATGACACGCTAACCGAGAGGCTGGAACAAAGGGTACTCGAATAACACAAAAATGGTTATTTACAGCGAAGTACAAAGCAGATGTTTGATTGTAAACACAAATAACACAGGCATGAGTGTCCGCAAAAATTTTTCCACGGGAAGACAAAGTCGACATTTTGGTTGTCCATTTCAGGCTGCTGACGATACAAATGCAAATAGACGTTCACATAACGCTTTACCCTTGATACACCACAAAGAAAATGACCCACGTTACGGCAACAATCCCAAAAATGCGCTTCTTTGGCAGCAGTGTTTCTTTTCACACCGTAGAAAACTCGTTGGCAGCAATATACTCTTTTTCAGTTTTCATATCGTCTAAATGTTTCTTTTCACAACGTGACTTACTGCTATCACCAGTCGCTGCCTCGCTGCATTACCTGCCACTGATGTTTGCGTTCAACAATCACATGCAGCAAAACGCCTACTGCCGTAACTTAAGTGAACCTTTGTTGCAATGTCATTGTTATCCGATAAAGGCTAATTTTAAAACTATCCTCCCCCAAGTTTTGCAAGCTACTTCTGCAGGCAATGTAGCGGATTTAGTGAACTGCAAGCTCATCAGTCACCAACCGAAATCGCCACAATTGAAATATTTGAAACAACACGTGGTCTACGTTTTTTTTTATAAGAATCACATCTGTTGTTTCTTATCTATGTTTAAAAAAAAGCAAACACACTGCACCTATGTAGTATGTGTGTCGGCATAAAACTTTAAAGCACAACGAGAGGACCACATTGCAACTCGCTTGCCATGGCTGTAAATATCACACACGAGCAAAACACGTCACGTAAAACGCACCCAAATGGTTGTAACTGTCAGGTTCACGATTCGTGTGTTTCTTACTTTTTCAGACTGGCAAGAATTGAACACATCTAAGCTGTCGCGTGAAGAGATGTGAAGTTTGAAAACAAGAACCGTCGCCAGAAAGTTTTGAATAGGGGGTTTCAATTTGCACAAGAGGACTTGACATTCTGAACATTTGATAAAATCTTTACTGATTTATAGTGTTTCATATTTAAGTTTGGAAGGTCTGAGTTCCGTGGCGTAGCTAAGGGGGAGATGAGGGGGAGGTCCGCTCCTGGCGGCACTTTTATCGGGGCGGCACTGCAAAGGCTGTATTGAAACAAAAGTGGTTTCAATGTCGGGACGCTACTCGCAGCTGAAGGACGTTTTTCATTTTGAATACTTTAAATTGTGGCATGTGTATTTAAGCGATTGTTATCTTAGCCAAACAATAAACAATCGTGCGTCATGGATGTTGTATCAATAGGCTTTTTTACATGAAGCTGCAACAAGCTTATCAACTCACTTGGTGTCAAATTTTGCTGATTCACTACACCAGGGCTACTCAAATGGCGGACCGCGATCAGAATCCGGACCTTTGGATGGCGACGGCCGGACCTCGTCAGCCTCTCAAAGGTGTATTCTATACCCAGAAATTTTTATCCCAAAATTTTGTGCTTTTGGCCGTACATCTAAAGCATTTACTCCTCGCCAACTGCGTGATTGTCGATTAAGCTGTTGTTCAGCCAAATTGCAGTGCACACCTGAGTAGGGCAAGCTACGATTTTTTGGTTCAAAGTAATTGTTTCGTCATAATTGTTCAACAATAGCTCGTCAGTACAATGCCTATCCTGGTGAAAATAATGGATTCAAGGCTAGAATATAGCAACAAAACCTTTTCTTTCCGCAAACAATACAATTATACAAATTTATTTGTGCACAGTTATGAAAGATGCTTGAGTAAGGGAAGAGTTTTGCGGAAATTTTGGTCCTTTCGGAAATAATTTTTATTTTTTGCGGGAATTCAACAAGATGTGAAAAAAAGCTAAGGCGTTTTCAGCTTTTTTATGAAATAATAAAGAAAGGGAAACTGTTGAATTTTTGGCTGACATAGCGTAACACTTCAACGACTTGAATGTAAAACTTCAAGGATAAAAACATAGCCTACTACTCTTGATTTGATCACTACTACTTGCCCTTTCCAAAAAAAGTTTAATATCTTCAAACAAGTCATTCAAAACGAACTTAGTCATTTTCCGAGGCATTTGGGGAAAATAAAAGCAAGAAGATTCCAGATATAATTAACTTATTGCAAAGTTGATTGACAACATTGTTTGGCGACTTTCTTTTCGAAAACAGTTGCTGCACTTTCCTCAAGACCCTTTTTACTGATAGGCATTACCAAATTCTCAACTGAAGCAAAAAGACACATGCACATGTGTGCACCGAAGATGAAGTGGAAATTATTATAGGCACCAGAGGTCTGCTGGGCATCTTCGCTTATATTTTTAGGCAACGACCCATCATTCAGGGGGGCAACGGTGAAAGTGGCGGACCGGAGCTCCGGCAGCTTGACACCACTGGTGTGGACGCAGCCAAAACTCAACTGCAAGAATTCCAATAGAATGTAGCAATGAAAGAAATATTTTTTGATGGCACACCTGTGAACTTCTTGTCAAAGGAAGGTATCTCCGATTTTTTTTCCACTCCTCGCAAATAGTCAGTGGAAATTCTTACGGTGGTTGGGTCTACCTGCTGCTGCTGGAGGGGAGAATTGTCCCCTCCTGCCAGCTACAGTAAATGTAAAACTCAGGCCCCCACTTGGCTTATACTTCAGTTTTAGTATACTTTTAGTTTTCAGTAGTTTTTTTTGCGTTTTTCGGAGTACTTGTTGGTGATTTAAGGTTTTAGTATAGCTATCCACATCCGGATTCACCGTCATTTCTCAGGGTTTTTCTGAGTGTTGCTAGTAACCCTACTACAGTGGGCAGTGGACCTTTTTCAGCTATGTTTTCCCTCCTGGCCTAAACATCTAGTTACGCCACTGACTGCTGCCAGTCCGCACTGTCAGAAAAGAAGCTCATAAAGAACAAGTATCGCATCTGTATCACGAATAAAACCTTGACTATTCCATTCTATTCACTGTCACTACCTTGGAACAAAAATTTAGGTAACTGCCAAGAAGCACAAACGCCATTGCTCCCATCAGCAGAACAATAAATAACGCTGACACCGTTTGTTAATATCTGTATCCATTTACCGGATTTTGTATATCTATATACAGTATAATCGTATTAAATTCTCATATTACGTTTTTTGTTAGAAAAATCCAAGGCGTGTCAAATTTGCATGATTTTATGGGAGTGACCGCACCCTAAAAAATTTTGACATTTGCAACTGGACCCTTTCTTAAATAGTTGAGTAGCCCTGCACTACACGGTTGATTGATCGAGTGTTGGGTCGTTGTTGACGTTTGATCGTAGTCCTTATATGACGTTATAGAACTTACTAGGAATATGGTGGATAGCTGTGGGCAAACGTGTGGCTGTGGTGAGCTCTAAGCTTTTGTAAGTGCTCTTAAGTTTTGTACCTGCGACTAAAAGCGCATTGTTGGGTCTAAAAACATTTCTGTGTAAATCTAGTAAATGTGTAGTTGGATTTGTGCTCGTCGAAATAGATTTCCGTGTGTGTGGATAAATATAATCTAGCTCAGTATAGCCTACTTCAACAGGCGTTCCGTGGAACCCTAGTGTTCCGCAAAACATGTATTGGGGTTACGTGAGTTTTAAGGGTTCCTCGTGTGTTTTAGGGGAAATGAGTTCTTGCTTCAGTATGCCGATGCGTCATTATAAAAATTTTTAGATCACCGTGCTGCATTAAGATTCCAAATAAGCCAGTTACTTGTACAGCAGGTTGAGTGCAGTTAATAGCCGAAAAAGAAATACTGATAGTTGTTGTGTCGCTTGTTGTTCATTGTGCATTTACGAAGAACGTTATTGTTGCATCACGGTTATACGATGTTGCCGATGTACAGTTCAAAGTACTAGAAAAAGAAGGTCTCCTTAAACTTTTGCAGTTTATTCAAAAGTTTAACCTTGGGAACTCTGTTCCAAATATAGTAATGATGCTGCGAATTTTCCTTACAATTACCGTTGGTGTTGCTACCTGTGAGGAGTTTTTCGAAACTAAAACTGATCAAGAATTACTTACGATCTAGGATGAGCACCTTGCGGTTGAGAAATCTTGCCACACTGTCTATAGAGCAACAATTGACAGATATAATGTAAATTTTGGCATTGCCATTGAAGAATTTGCCAAAAAAAGGCAAGAAAAGTTACTGTGTAGAAACTTGTAGTTTTCATTTCAGAAAAAAAGATAGTCCGAATTTTTTACACTTTTTAACTATATTTCCCTATGTGTCATTTTTGCTTTTTGTTTAACTGTTACTTACAATGTTTGAGTTTTTTGTGTTTATTTAAAACATACCATATTTGAGCATGTGAGAATACTGTAATCTTATAATGGTTCACAAACTAGTTAATATATATACAAAGCTTTAAGAGGGATTCACTGTGCAATACCTGTTTTTATGTGCTTCGGGGGCGCCAAATTCAAGGGCCGCCCCGGGCAGACCACACTCTAGCTACGCCACTGGCTGAGTTCATCAATGCCCACCGTGGCGACTGGACTGATTCAAATTTCGCTTATGCTGTCATTATTGAAATACGTATAGAAATAAAAAGCTACAATTATCGAATCAAGTAATGTTGAACATAACACAGTAAACAGTTAAAAAAAAATTCGTCCTGCCTTCTTCATAACAAAATTTTCCAAGAATTCATTGCAATTTGTTTGCCTAAGTTTGTCACTTTTAATGTATCGAATGCAGGGGCGTAACGACGGGGGCGCAAGGGAGGCACAATTCCCCGTGCGCTGAATCACTACGGGGGCGCCACATCGCGGCGGGGGCGCGAAATGACTGCGGGGGTCGAAAAAAGTCCCAACAATGTCACAAGTACCTTCTTCAATACAGTACATTGCTTCAGAAAGACCTCAGGTTCGAACATAGGGGCGACAAACTAGCTTCATGCCCCCGGGCGCCATCTAACCTTGTTACGCCCCTGATCGAATGCTTAGTGCGGACAACCTCTCATAGAAGATTACGACCCTTTAATTCATTTTTATTTCTTTTGAATCTCGAAAAGGACCTTTCGCCTGAGCAGTTAGTGACCATCAAGCTAAGAAATAAAGCTTCTCATGGCTGCATCAACTGAGAACCACTAATCTAAGGCATCAGACACAAACGCGCTTTTGTCATTTTTTGCTGTTTCCCTGTCTCGTTGGGGAAGAGTTCTGCGGTTGCCAGTTGGCAAAGTGGCTTTTGCTTGCTATTCAAGCTCATCATAGATCTTCTCTGATTTGCTTAGCATGGGAGCAGTACAAACTTGCGCAAGTACTCATGACGACGTAAACAGACCGTCGATACATGAGGCTTACACCGTTACTTTTGTTGAAGAACCTAACTCCCTTTCTTTAGATTTCTGTGAAGATAAGTGGTATCACAAACTTAACGCACAAATTAATATTCAAAACATGATCCTCCCACGCGTAAGATAGTCATTTTGTTTCTCTGCCGCTGAACACTGATGTACTTCAATTCTACAGACCGTTTTGTGTTTCACTTTTTGCGGCCAGTGTGCAGGTGTTTTTGTTTCGTGTCAGTCAGAACTTTTCCATCGTGCCCGCAGAGACTTGGTTGCTACAGCGACCAAAATGCACGTTGACTGATTCATAACGCTTGTTGTTTCAAGGCACTTCGGAAGTCTCGCTATGCGAATGGTTACTCTTATCAGAAAGCGACTTTTTCTTTGGTATTAGTCGTTAGCTGGCGTTGAGTTTTAGTAAGTTTTTGTCATTTATGCAGTAAGTTTTGAGGCTTCAGCCTTTGCATGTAGTTTAGCAAGACGTTTTGGTATTTTTTGTCGCGGTTGGGTCTGCGCGGTTTTTTCATTGCAATCTTGAGGTTGTTTACTTTCTCTGACCTTGTGTTGGCCTTTCTACGTTTCACACCTGTTACCATTGCTTGCAGATGTTGGGACTGACGATGCGTAGTGTTATGTGAAATCGATTTCCTATTAAAAATTTGTGATTGATTCCTTGCTTCTTTCACTTGTGGAGTGAAGTTACTTGTACTCACTAGCAATCTGATTTCTGAATGACTTTACTGAAGAAAATTCAAATGGAAAAAAATCACATCTAAAAATACCAATCGAGCTTTATGCGATACAAACGCTGACAAAACAAATGTATTGCTCAGTCACCTAAGAAACATTGTAGGATACAGCTTGCTAGCGCTACACATAGCTCTTATCTGTAGCAGGCCCGTAGCCACGAGGGGCATTCGGGGCCAGGGGCCCCCTAAATTTTTTTTGTGCCCCCCAAATTTTGTTGCGCCCAGAAAAATTTGTTTTAAACATACAGTAAAAGCAAAAATCTTGCCCCCTAAAAATATATTGTGCCCCACCAAATCTTGAAACCTGGCTACGGGCCTGATCTGTGGTACAACCTTGCTTTGATCAGGTGCAGTGACGTAACTAGAGGTTTGGGCCAGGTGGACACTTAGCTGAAGGGTGCCCACTGGCTAACAATAATTGAAAAACAATAGCAAATCCGGTATTGAACGGCTATACAAAAACCCGAAATCACCGGAAAACACTACGAAAAACGCAAAAAACAACATCTACTGAAACCAAAAGAATAGTAAATACCAAAATACAAGGTAGGTAGGGGCCAGGTTTTTACATTTAGTTTGCCAGGGGGCAGTTCGCACCCCTCCCACCCGTCAGTTATACCAATGATCGGGTGCATTTCAAACATGAACACCCACAAGTTCTTTTGATAGAGTCACATGTAACAATCGGTACGATTCAGCAAACGCAGGACGCAGCCAGCGTGCTTTGAATATATCAACACAATAGTTGGCATGCCGCTTGACCACTGGTCATACTGAGATTCATGGAAACTCGTTGGAAGACTCTGGCGTTATCACCACGAAAGTTGAATAAAACTAAATTTCGTTAATAATAATTAAGACATAAATTTTTGACGAAGTTTGATCTAAATGATCATATACCGGCCATTGACTCTATGCATACCACAGTTTGTTGGAGGCCCCCTTGGATCTTGAGGCCCTAGACTTAAGCCTATATAGCCTATAGGTAAATCCAGCCCTGACTATAAGCCTGAATGAACGTGCGATATCAGTAGCGCGAGAGAACGAGAAAAAGCATAACTAGTAGGCCAGGGTTTCCACATCAAGAAACAAAATGGGAACTAGTGATGCATCAAAAAGTCAGCTTAACCAAGCAAGTTGAAACAGGACAATTTTTAAATTTGGCTCAAAATCAATTAAACAGCCGCAATTATTTTTCAATCCTTTTTTGTGATTTTCCCTTGATAGCTTGATCTGCGCAAAGTCACGTCACTATCAGTTTAATTGGATGTGTGCCGCACACCTATAGTATAGGTCCCTAGTATTGAGGATGGTGAGAGTTACTGGCGTTTGAGTAGGTAAAAACTAGTGTTGACAAAGAAAACAAGTTTCGAAAAATTAAATCCATGCAGCATGTGTTAGTAGCCTTACAATAGGAAAAATCGTCTTGCTACAGCATTTCAACATTTGCAATTTCGCTCTTTGGATGCCTACCTTCTTTTGGATGCCCGGGGCCGTCGCCCCTTTTGCCTCTCCCCTCTATACGCCACAGGGTACGGTCTATGGTGGGATACTTTCAGAAAGCTTGAATCACGTATGCGCAAGCCAGGCTATGTTAACCATGTACGAAATTGAATAATTAACAAAACGTATTATGTAGACACCACTTTTCTTCAATATGTTACTTTTTACTACACAACAGTTTAAGATGGAACAAATCTATACATTGTTCTGTTCATTTACATTGTTTGTTTTTGATTCTTGAATGAACAACGGAATCAATAGTTCTTTATAATTTTTTTTTTAATATTCAAGAATTTTCAAGGACGCCGGAAAATATTCAAGGACAACAAGATGTTTTTCAAGGACAAAACGCGTTTTGATAGCAAATTCAAGGACAATTCTTGGCGCTCAAGGACGTCTGGCAACCTTTTAAGACCAACGGATTTCCAAAACTTGTGAAAATACTTTCATATTCTGCAGTTTATGAAATCTCTAAGAGGAGGTCCATTTTTTGCATTCATCTTGCTGGGGGGAGGGGGCGGGGGCGGCGCGCACCCCTGCTCCCCCACCAGTTACGCCACTGCCCACAGTCGAAAAGTGCCGCCCTTCCCATGCCACGGGTTAAAGCAAAGTCAAGCCTTTCAGGACGGAATCATTTCATAACAATGCATCATCAGGCTGGAGTTAATTGTGAAAATTTCACTGAAGTGAAATTCCGGGACATTTTGCTAACTGGGACAGACGTTTAAACCAGGACAGTCCCGGCCAGACGTATGGTAGGTCCAACCTTAACCAAAATCTAAGACCTATATCTAAGTTTAGGTTCATTCGAAAAAGACCATTTGCTATACCTTCTTTTCACCAAAAGTGTTGCCCCCCCGAAAAGTGCCGCCCCTGGGCATTACCCCCCCATGTCGGGCCCCTGGTGCCAAATCACTATGAGGGCACCGAATGACTGCGGGGGGCGCTGAAATTTCCCAGCAGTGTCACAAGTACTTCAATGCAGCAGCCTGTATTTGTACATGTTCATGCAGTGAGGGGTTTTGCATAGTTGCACAATTGCATAGTTAGGTCATAATTCTTTGAGCTAATCGAGCAGGTTCAATGCATTTGTGTCACATAGCGGCAAGTTGTTTGCTAACATACACATCTATATATCTATAGTTGTCTACACACTGCATTATGGTTCAGTCAGGTGCTTAGTTCCATCAATAAATTCATCCAATCACCTTTATGTTGCAAACATACGATGCAGGCCAGGGACGTAGCGAGGGGGAATGGGAGGCACAATTCCCTGGGCACCGAATCACTATGGGAGCGCCAAATTAATACGGGTAGTGCCGAAAAGTCCCGAGAATGTCACATGTACATTTCAATACAATAAATTTGCTTCCGAAAGATCTCAGGTTCGAACACAGGGCACGAAACTTGTTTCTTGGCCCAGGTGACATCTAATCTCGTTACGCCCCTGATGCAGACATACTGCGGACTCACGAATTGCACTGGCAATAGCCCTGCAACTGGTTTTTTCGTTTTCATTTTGGAGGCTTGTGAAATCTTGACTCAGTTATAAGTTTTCCACATTGCATTCCCATTTTCACTGCTGCCTTTCCTTACGAGGCTGTCATCAGACATTAAAGAAATAAACATGTAGCCTACAGTAAAAAGACAGACCAATTTCGTACAGCCTAGCGGCAAGTCGAGCTGTGTTAAGCGAAAGTCACTGTGTTTGCGATTACATAATGTAAGGTTGGGAAGGTCTCACACGGCAAAGAAATAATGAAACAGTGGTACTATTACAAAACAATAGCATTGTTCATTGCTATTCAGTAAGAGGTTGGGTAAAGTACGGCTTGTAAATCCTGACGTGAAATTAAACCTTGTTTATTTTAGAGCATTTTTTAATGTCCGTTTCTACTTCTATGGGCACATAAAAGGGCGCATTTATGGCAAAGGGGCGCCATTCAAGGGGGCGCCACAGACATCTGGGGAGGCAGTTGCCCAAACTGCCCTTCCCTGGATCTGACACTGAGTTGAGTGGGCTACGTAGGCGTACTAAATTCCAGACCTCTCATCTCGATTGTGCTTGATCCTGAAGCTCAGGAACCGTTGACCCCTAATCACTTGCTGTTGTGTGGTCACAAAGGTGCGTCATTACCACCTGGACTCTTCTCAAAATCTGACTGTTGTAGGCGCAAGCGTTGGAAGCAGGTTCAATACCTGGCAGAATAATTTTGGCAGGGCTGGACCTTGGAATACATACAGACACCACAACCCCGACAGAAGTGGCAGACTGAGGAAAGGAACCTCGCTGTGGACGACATCGTGCTGTTGTACGAGGAACAGGTTCCTCGTAGTAAGTGAAAGGTCGGCCGTGTGGTTGAAGTCTATCCTGACACTCATGGCCGAGTGCGACAGGTCCAAGTGAAAACAAAAAATACACTATTGCGATGACCTGTGACCAAACTCTGCTGTGTTCAGTTGTGAAGTTATTGCAACCAAGTTATGTCGTGTGCAGTTGTGAGACGGTTGTTTGTTTGTTGTTGTTAATATATTTTACTTGTCCTGAATTTACGTTTGGACTATTTGTGCCAGTGGAACGGTTGTTACTACGTTGCTACTTCCACACACTTTGACGTCCGGATTAATTCAAGCGCTTCGCAAAAAAATAGTTGGATCGCACGTGGCTTTGCGCGGGAATATCTCTGCTCCTGTTCGGGTTACGGACCTGGTCGAAGTGTCAAAAGACACGGCAAGTCTTGTAGTTTCCACTCGAAAAAAAATTTTTTGTTTGGGGGGTGCGGGTTTCTTGTGAGTGACGTCATAAATGGAGGACTTTTTGGCCACCTTGGCCAACTTCACCTGGCCCTGGGCGCCAGCCATAGATGGTCCTATTTCGCTGAAGTTTTTATTGGAAACTAGGCCACAATCCGAGTCTTTTGATACTTTTGATGACCTGCTGGGGTTTTGGGTTCAAAAGTTATGGTCTAAGTTAATAAAAATATTTGATTCATTAGTTAATTAGATATTTAATTAATTTGTTTATTTAAGATCATGACTTTTGAACCAGAAACTTTAGAAAGTCGATCAAAGGCTCAAAAGACTCGTGTAACATATAATGCGACCCCTATAGGGTGGCATTGTTATGCTTTAGATTCAGTAGATTTCATTAATGCGTGAGTTCTCATGACTGAATCTGGGACCGTTCTCGCAGAAACTATGTCTGGTTAAAAGACCCTATTAATTGCCCGCTACTGTTTCTTTCTTAACTCTTCGCTTTAAAAGATACGCATGTCATGAGAATATTTGCTTCAGATCTTGATAATTTTATTAGTCATAATAATAATGTACAAATAAAACACAATAGTATCACGATGTGTCATAATATTCAGGCACTTCACACTATTAAAATGCTCACATGATTCTCATACTATCTATTCGATTCTTATAGTTTGCGACTAGGAGATCAACAATCTTTTCAAATTGGTTCCCCTATTAAAGCATTTGTTTTATATTTGTAAGGCTAAAGTTTTCTGTGCTTCATCAATCTCCACTTTAGTATAATCACTCAATTGCAATAAATATCATATCAAATATTTCACTCACAAACTTAACACTTTAATAGGTACATTCACTGTGTGTATATGCAATTGACTTTATAAATTCTGATGCGATACTGACACATTCACATTTCGTTTCTGACTAGTCGCGTTTCGTTCTGAGAGACAAGGACTGAGTGTTCAGACGGAAATTTATCATTAATCAAAACTTCGAGTGTTGCTGTTTTCAGTCGAAAGTGAGTTCAGCAAAAAGGGGTTGATTCGAAGAAGAATCGAAAGTAATTTCGGTGACCACGGCCGAGCTGGGTTCGACCCTAGCGGATTACAAAGAGATGTAATCGACATGCCAAACACGAACGGACGAATAATAAAGTATTCGTGCGTGACGCAACGACAAGATGACCGCAAGTGTGGTTCGACCACGGCGGTATAAAAAGGAGCATTGCTCGATTTCTATGCGGCATCCCAGGGTGGAAGCGGAAGAAGGTAAAACCTTCAACGGCAAAGAGAGTAAACCTTTTTACTGAACCCGAACTTCAACAGTAAATTAACGAAAGTTAAATTTCAGCCAAAATAAAATAGTTTCGTCCTGAACATCTGCATCATCTTGCCTGACAAAACTACATTGTTATAATACAGCTTCCATAACTTACACTGACAGAGCTTCACTTTTCACAGTCTGGATTTCACAAAATAATCTGACAGAGCTTCATTCGGACAAGCCACTTTTTCTGAGCTAGTCTGACAGGGATTCATTCGGACAAGCCAGTTTGTCCTGACCACTGCTGGTGCTTAGGCTCCCACATCGGTTTAACCGCAACCCCTGGTTAACAGCGGAGTGAGTCTTTAAAAAGACTGATTTTTAGTCCAAATGTGGCTGTATTTATACTTGAAGGTTGCTTCAGAGTTTATCAACACCTCCTTATTCTAGGTGTTCTTCTTGGTTGCTTCTTGCTGAACCTTCTGGTGATTAGCTGATTTCACAAGGTTCTGGAACCTTCGGGTGTTTGTTGGTGCTTGGGTTTTCACCCTCTGGTTATCAGTTCTTTTGCGCATTTTCTGTCGTGTGCATTTCCTGGTCGTGTTTGACCATTAGCTAATTGTCTTGTGACTTCTGCTGACGTTTAGGTACGTTTTCACTGAGGTGACTTGAGGTTAGTGTCCTTGA
>Ga0210059_1013253_pt1 | contig 12349 bp, 7 predicted proteins | sample Ectturendosymbi2_FD_188042 | JGI IMG/M metagenome (GOLD analysis project Ga0210059, IMG submission 188042) | Ecteinascidia turbinata endosymbiont from Florida, USA - Sample 2 (SPAdes) (version 2) | ecosystem: Host-associated > Tunicates > Ascidians > Unclassified | place: Key West, Florida...
TCTTTTGATACTTTGGATGACCTGCTGGGGTTTCAGGTTCAAAAGTTGTGATGTAAGTTAGTAAAAATATTTGACTAATTAGATATTTAGAGAAAAATATATATAATATTGTAAATATCTTGAAAAATACTGACAGCAGGAGAAACAAGACGCCAAATTCGGATTCAGCGGCCAAAAATTATCCAGAAAACATCCCAACCTCGACATAAAAAATTTTTTGTTGCGTAGTGAATTATTCTTAAATTATAACTTATTTCTAGAAAGTGCTCAAAAAATGGAGATCAGGCAGTTTATGAAAAAAAAGCATTTCTGATTGACGAGGAGTAGAAAACATTTCAGACAAAAGATTGAGAATTGAGGTTCAACCAGCACAGACTAATAGGGTAGAAAGGGTAAAGGTTTTTGTGAACGCCCATTTGCATTGCATCGTCAGCAACCTGTTAAAGTTAAGCAAAATTTTGACGTTGCCAGTGTTCCGTAGTTGATCATAAGTGGTCCGAAATAAGCGTTTGAATACGAAGTACATATATGATTTCTTGTGAAACTTGCCTCGGCCGTCCTCTTATCAGATTCATTTAAAAAATAAACATGTGAAGTAGGATTAACTGCTTCATTTTGATTCGTTAGTACTGAGGAATGCAAACTTCTTTGCTTATGTGGCTATTAGCGGGAAATTTATGCTGTTTATCAAAAAAGCCAAAATGTGCGTCCGAGGAAGCTGAAAGTTAGCGGCAGACATCTTTAACCAAGCTATTCTTGACCCGATAGAAGACTTGATTCATGGACTTCATATTTTTGTCTTTGACGACCTCTGAAAAAGTTTTAAAAGTTTCTGTAGACTTAGCTGCTGCTCATGCAAACAGGTGTTACCATAGCCTCTACATCCACTTGAGTTGAGCTAGGAAAAATAATTTAATGGAAAAAAGTCCGAGAAAGAAATATGCAGGATAAGCAAGTTTTTCGTTTTGAGAGTTAGACTTTGCTGAAATCAATATCAAATTACAAGGAAAAGTTCTCATAGCAGAAAAACGTGAGAGTATTGTCAAGAGTGGTGGTGCTATTTTATGGATATGTTTCTGGTAGTCAATGGACCATGTTTAAATGATGAAAAACAGGACCTTTGCGAAACCAAATATCAAGCATGTCGCAACAGAAAGCAAGTTGGTTAAAGTTTGGTTTGGCGTGAAAACCACTTCACTAGATTCATTTCGTAATCATCTGCAGGTGCGTTTGTAAGCATAAGCTACTACATACAAGGATCACCAGCCTTTCTGAAACAGAGAACTACGGTATATACTCGCTTATTAGACGCAATTTTTTACCTGGAATATGGTCTTTTTTGCCTGCGGCTTATACGCGCAACATACCCAGAGGGATAAAGTTTTCTATCAGCAATAGCCTTGACTGAACAGAAGATGACATTCTCTGGACAGATGTTCGTGACGACACCCATGACACAGATGAAGAAGATGACACCTACGACGATCTACCGTACTTATAGACGAATTTCCTTCTTCCGACGAAGAAGATTTCTTAGGTTTTTAACAATAAAATTGACTTTCATTACATTTGCCTGTAAAAATCAATATTTTGTGGTTGATTGATCGCGCAGGGTCTTCACCTGTGAAAAGGTGAATTGACCTGCGGCTTATTCGTGAATTACCTTTGATTCTCGGTATATGGCTAAAATTTCTGCTGCGGCTTATCTGCGGATGCGGCTAATAAGCGAGTATATACGGTACCTCTTGCGTAGGCCTACCAACTAATGTGCGAAGGGCTACCAATTTCATATACTTCTGAAATAAAAATATGCTCAATTTGCATTTAACAATGTTATTACTAATAATTAATGATATTCACCTACTCATCATGTTAATCCTATTTCTAAGAAGCCCGGGGACGACCCACGTGGTCCTTGCGGGCGACCTGGTGGGCAGTGGCACAATATTGGTGACCCTTGCCATAGAAATCGAGTGCAAACATAGAAAAAAATTATTGTCATTTCAGTATGTATTCAAAGCAGTTAATTGGGACATTTGGGTAGGAATTAGGAAGACATTGCAACTCAGAGATAAAGAAAAGCTTATCACTGCTCCCCGTGTCAGATTACAGTTTTTCATGAACTTACTTGTTTTGTTTTTCTTTCTTCCTCAACCGACATAGGTACTTCATTTGCGAAATGGTCTCTAAAAGAAGTAGATCTTTTCCTGTGAGTGACAAAACGAATAAAAGCGACAGTCTGGAAAACTCCAAAAATCTGTGAAAAGCTGCTGCTAAAGTCAGTGGCAGTGTAGCTGTTCCACTCAGTAACCAATCTTCATAAGCTTCGTTAAGAGTAAATCCTGTGTACGATTCGTATACTGTGTCGATGCATTCCATACAAAACGCTGAAAAAGCGTACGAGATGAATATCGCAAATCCTGTCACAAACAACTGACATAAATAGACTGTCGGTTGATTACAGTTGCTCAGGATCACACAGTCTCGATTGGTCTTTCTTCTCTCACAACACAAGGGAGTAGACTCGTCGTCATCATCAGAAAACATTGATTCTAAATTAGTTTTTCCCATACTCAAGAAAGGAACTGTTGCATATATTGATCGTCCACGTACTATCACAATATAGTCACGAGTTTTACGAGTAATTTGATGAAAACAGTACGGAGCAATTGTTTGTTACGAAACAGTACGCTGTATTTCGAAACAATGGTTTGGTTGAAATAGGTATTGGTCAAAATTATTCAGGAAGTGATACCAAAATCAACGTCGTGATAAAATCTTTGATATGCCCCGACGTAGAGGAAAACAAGCTCCAACACCTAGAGCCTGTACACGTTCAAATAATATCGAAGAGAGTGATGATGATGTTCGTTGTCAAGCACCAAGACCAAGAACAAGGCACTCAAAAAATCAGAAGCGCAAAAACCCAGCCTGCCTTGATATATCGGAGTATTCTCAATCTGATGACACGATAGAAACTTGCACTTTTCCTTGCTGCAGAAACAGGAGATTTCGTGCCGAAACGGGCATTTCGCGTGAAAGGTGAGAACTACGCATGGCAGTACCCAGTACTGCATTCTCCGTAACGTGACGTGAGCCTGGAAAAGGGTTTAGCCCTGGTCATCTAGTCATGCTAACCCAGGGGCGGCAACCTTTCTTAAAAAAAGAGCTATTGCGCTCAGTGGCGGATTCAGATTGTGGCGATCGCCCCTCTAAAACCTACAAATATAACTTTATTCACCATGATTTTATACAAATCGGAAAACAGTATTCGCGATATAAGGCCATTTGTTCGTCCATTGTTTTGTCACAGGATTGTTGTGAATAATACTTCATCTCTCTTACAGTAGCGAAGTCATTATGTGACTTGACTATAGTAAATATTACTGAAATCGCCCCCGTCCCTGACCACACTGGATGGATCCGCCTCTGATTAATTATCTTCCAGCATATAGGACCGGTGAGGAACCACAAAACGTTGACACCGTTTCATTTTTCATACGACTTAATAGGGGCACAAGCTAAAACGTAATCGACACAATTCTAATAATAATCAAATGCACTTTTAGATTCGAAGTTTTGTCAAATTTAGAGAGCCACTTTAGAGGAGCTAAAGAGCCGCAGGTTGCCGACACCTGTGCTAACCTATAGCTTTGGTTGTTCATTTGTGGGGTATCCTGGAGCAGCGCTTTGCTACCAAGGGAATCGCGAAGTTCTTTCTGGGTGAATGCGAAAGATTTCAAAATGTTACAATTTTCCGGTATTTAAAACACGTTCTTGGAAATTAGTCGATTTTCTGTTGATTTTCCCATATGTCGATTTTTTTCTCGTATCTCAATTCTCAAACTTATATGCCGTTTTACCGCAATATCTTATAATGGACCTTGCAAAACGTTGTCAGCAAAAGTTGGTTGCAAGCTGGAAAAAGTTGGTAAGCACTGGCCTGAAGTCATATTTAACTTTATAGCTTGGAAGTGTTTTCCGCTGGAATGGATCTGAAATCAAATCTTAGCAACTAAACCACTCCTTTACAAATTTTTACATTCAGTTAAATAGATATGTCTGGGAATTTCGTCAATGAGCACAAACTAAATCCCGATTCCAAAAACCACTTAGCTACACTTACAAATGTAATGTACCAGATCCTGAGAAGGTATAACGTAGATCTTTCAATAAGAAACTCTAGAAAAATTTTAAAAACGAAAACGGCCTACCAACAGGGTTGCCAGATGAAAAGTTCAATAAATAGCCAAACAGAGCTAAAAAGAGGCCAGAAAAAGGTCAAACTGATTGCTTTAAGGTCAGAAAAAAAAACAAACTTTGTTTGTGGCATTGCTATTCCTTTGTCACAAAAAAATCTGAATTACAAAAATATCATTAGAATTTTTTGTCGAAATTTGGTTTAAGTCATGCTTGGCCTTGCACTGGAGCTCATCACTGATCCTTCTCTGAATTTTCATGGCTTGTGTTAATGCACACTTTGGTTACAACGGTGCCACAGTTTGCGTACTGATTCATCGGTAGGATTCTGCGCGAAAGTCTCTCCCATTCACTCCTGTACATACGATCATGGGCGTAACGTGGTTAGATGGCGCCCGGGGCAAGAAGCACGTTTGGCACCCCCATGTTCGAACTTGAAGCCTTTGGGAAGCAAATGTACCGTATTGAAGAAAGTACTTGCGACACTGTTGGGACTTTCTGGCGCCCCTCGCAGTCATTCCGCACCCCGCGTAGTGATTCGCCGCCCGTGGAATTGTACCCCCCTTTCACCCCTCGTTACGTAACTGCTTACGATCAGAATCATAAGGGCCCTTCCACTTCCTCGACGTCTTTGTCTTGTATCTATCGCGGAGACGCAGACCTGTCTGCAAACGTTGAGCTTGCTTACTGCTTACAACGCACTAGGTCTACAGAGTGCACCCCCATTTGAAGTGTACCCGAAAAATTATTTCGAGTCTCGCATCTTTCATAGCTTACTAACATCAGAAATTCAGAAAGCGGACGTCGGTCTGATATAGCGTCTATTGCAAAAATCTGTTACTGTAAAAATGAAATAGTAATATTTTCCTTCACAGGAAACTTTTTCAGCGTAAAAAGACCAAAAAAGAGCCAAAAGGCCAAACAAAACTTCTTAGGCCAACCAAATTGAGATGAGGCTAAAAAAAATTGGCCAAAAGGCCAACTAAATTTTTTTAGGCACCAACTTGAAATGAGGACATATTTTTGAAATTTGGCCTAAAAAAGCCCAATCTGGCAACCCTGCCTATCAATATCAATTCTACATAGTGTTCAAAATGCCAAAGTCTTGCTACTGAACTCTGAGAAAAAAATAACAAATCTTTAAACTGAAAAAATCTTGAAAAGAAAAACGGAAACGATCTACAACCGGTATCAATTTTCCGAGCGACGTAAATATGTCAAGGTCTCACTCTAGCCCGGGTATCATGCTAGTTCGCCTAAATATAGCTGGAATACAAATCGTTGCTACGCGTGGATTTTTTCCTTATTATTGAACAAAAAGCATAACAGTTTATTACTAAATAGATCGCGTGCCATTTTCTATCCTCTACTCTAAACCATGGGCGTCCGCAGATATTTTTCCAGGGGGTGGCAGTGTCGACATTTCGCTTATCCTTTTCAGGTTGCTGGCGATGCAATGAAAATAAATATTACAAAGCACTTTATCCTTCTTACACGATAAACAAAATCCGCTATTTGAAGGCAACAACAGTCACAAACAATGCGCTTCGTTGACAGAAGTATCCAGGTATATTACGATAATTTACACAATAAGCCTATTACCGTAACTTGAAGTGAACGTTTGAAGATTTATTACCATGTTATTGTTACGCAATAAAGACCAACAGTAGAACAATCCGCTTGCAAGTTTCGCAACCTGCTTCTGCAAGCACAGGAACGACATGAGTGAACTGCAAGCTCATCACTGCAATGACACCAGAACAGTGAACATGGCTCTCGTGCAGTGTGGGTGTCATACCAGCAAATAAACTGTCATTGCAAGAATTAAATCAATCAATCGGAATTAAGCTGCTGACTTCAGGTTTTCTAGATACTTTGGGTTCTTAGCCCCAATTTCCAAGGGGGCAAATGTCCGTTTTGCCATCCTGTAGGCGCCCATCCTCTAAACGTAAATTTACTTAAAACCACGTATTTGTTGGTTATGAATTCATGAAAGTAAAGGGTAGTATAATCACAGAAAGTATGCAAAGTCAAAATAAGATAGAATAATTTAGTAAGCATAAAATTTGCATCTTTAATTTGCACTTGTGCCAATGCAATCTTATTTTCACGTGTTTTATTCATATTTTTTGAAAAAAATATTTTCATTGTCAAATTCTTTCAAACTTTCAAATTTTTTTGCAAGCAAAAATTCATAGCAAACTTTTTCAATTTTTTTCAAATGTTTTTGCAAGAAAAAAATTCATGGCAAATTTTTTCTTTATTGCGCTCAACTCCGCCAACGAAGTGTTTTCCATGGAAATTTGCAACTAAACCATGTTGTAAATTCATGTATTGCATTTTAGTTTTTTACAGCAGTTGCTTAACTGATAAACCATCGATAACCTTGTTTCTTCTACTGCATGTAGCTTTGCATTCTCTGAAGAAATCTAGTGTCTTTTATAAAAAACGTTTGTATTTTTTTCATAGAAAAAATATTTTCGAAAAACAATTTTTTTTGTTTCAAAGAATTTGTCATTCAAAAATAATTTGTATCAAAAAGATGAAATATTTTGGAAAAAATAACTGAAAGTTTTGCATAAAATTTTGCTTGAGAAAAAACATTTTTGCAGTGATATTTGTAAACAACAAAAATTTTACGTGTCACAAGCAGGCCATCATACTGTTCTGATGAATGCCAAAAAAACTCTTTAAGATAACTCACACAGTTGGCAAAATAAAAACTGAAATGAAAATAAAAAGCTCATGTTGATTGTTACGTTGATGATTGAGCGGGCGTTTCGCAAAACTATTGACAAAGGCGTCGATCAGACTCATTCGACATTCGTAAAATTATGGACTTCATGCTCACGACGTTCCTGAACCATGACCTGCAGCATTATTAGCTTTGCACAGCGGAAAATCATGAGTATGAGACGAACCATAAAACAAAAATCTTGCTGCACCACTTTGGAAAAAATACTTCTGCTTTTCCATTATTACTATTACTTTATGTGTTTTACGACAATTTCTAGGTTGGGGTCCTGGAAAAAGTTATTTGTCGTGTCAAGTTCAGTTTACGTTAACAAATGTCAAGGTAAGAAAAGATACGAAAAAATCAAGAGAAGAGGTATAGTAATAAAGAAAAAGTGAAATAGTAAATGGATGCAAAATAAAGCACAGAGATTGTTAACGTAAGCCACAAAATATCGTTTGAAACCGCACTGCGTGCACAACAATCACTCAAGAAACTGATGAGGTAGCGCTCAAGAAAATACAAGACAGCCGTATATTCACGAGCGTATTCTGCTGCAACCGACTATAGGTTCAACTCAGGGCAGCGGTGGTTATAAGAGCCCTAGCTGTAGTCAGCCGGTTCTAGCGAACTTGTTCTTGGATTTTCATAAGCCCTGTGCGGAACCATTTGTAAGTAGGAACTGCAGGTTCTAAACTGGTAAGTCTTGGTGAGTCGCAGGTCAACAATCATGACTCACATAACAAATTTCGGCAATTTATAAGCTTAGCCCAAAAAAGCAATGACAGTAGGCGATCGCGCAAACAGATCTTTTGTTCAAAAGTTGAATAAAGTGCAATACATTTTATTAGAAAACTTTTGAAGAGCCCTGGTTCGTTTGCTTTTATGTTAGCAAAATTACGGAAATGCAAAAAAGCGTACATTTGGTGAAAAGGCAAGCAAACCAAATGTTTGTTTAAAATCGTGAACGGGGATAAGGTGTATTCACATAAAATTGCGTCTATGTGATGAATTCACAGATCGAAAGGAAAAGATTACTTGTAGAAAGTGCTTTACTCTACGTCAATTCGACTTGGCTTATTGTCAGCTGAAAAGTAAATTAGTAAGATTAACAATAACTTTTTCACAAGAAATGTACAAAGTAAATCAGTGCTCTTCAACCTTTTTGTCATCGTGGAAACCCTGACATACTTCAGCGCTTGTCATGGAACCACGATTAACAAAAATATAAAAAAACACGAATTACTTGTAGAAAAATCGTGTATTTCGTCATTAGACACTTAACAAATAAACAGTTATTACCGAAGTTAAAAAAGCAAAAAATGTAGTGACTTGGTTTTCTTGTATTTCTTGAATGTAGCTGCTACATTCAGAATTTGGTCATCCGGCAAAAAGAACCGTATCTCAAACATGTGTCATCCCATTTTCTAACTTTTGGAATTGATTACATTTGGTCTGGTTCGGAGGAGGTGCCTTTTTTACATTTGAACTACATTGCTTATCACCGTCCACACCTTCGCTGTTGTTATTATTTCGCTTCACATGAGCAAATTTGCTATTTTGATTCATCTAACTTGACTAAGTAGTAAAAAGTTGAATTTCACATTGTTTTTACTTTATTCCCACAAAGGCTGAACAGCAGCTCTAGTCTGTAGTCTACTCTCTACTACTCAGTCTATCCTACATCAGTGTTGCCAAGTCCAAAAAGACAAAATATGCTAAAATGTGTTTCAGAATATGCCAAACAGGACAAAATTACGCCAAATTCTTTTTCGTAAAAAAACACCTGGAACATTGGCAGTAATTGACAAAAAGATTGAAGAGCACTCTTGTACAGTGTGTCACTGTAATGAACATAAATTATCATCAGCGCTCAAGTCAGGAGACCAGAGCAAAACACAGCATACAACGCTAAGACAGAGCAGTTCACAACTGCAAAAATACCTGGCAAGACGTTAAATCAAGGGAATTGAACGCACCTAGTCAGTGGAGTGCAGACGCCAGATGATGCCCGGAGCGACTGCTTGATTGTATGACCCCTACCAAATTCTACTATTGTGCAGTGGGGTATGGTGCCACTGTTCATGGATATACGCTGTTTGTGACGTCACATTACGTCACGTTTTGGCGAAATTAGTTGACACAACGTGCATATTGTTCTGCACGTACTCTCCTTACTCGTTGTTGTACAATGTGTCACTGTAATGAACATATTATCAGCGTTCTAAGCTAGGAGACCGGAGAAAAACACAGCACTCAATGCCAAGATAGAGCATAGAGATTTCAACTGCGCTACGCCCACATTCCGCGCGGTGCGGATGCGGAAAATTTCACAGCGTACTGGCCGCGACGCGTGACTTACAAGAAATGGAAACGGCGCCAGTGCCGCGCACCGTGTGGACGTTTTGCATCTATTGATGGGTTTTTGCAAAACAAAAAGATGTTTTGGAAGTTATTGTCTTTCAAAGATAATTTTGCTTGTGTGTCAGTCAGGGCAACTGCAAAAACGAATACTGTATCAAATTCTGATTAATTTGTGACAGCAAGCTTGCTATGGCTTTGCGCGCAATAGCAAAGGGGATGAAAGGTGACAATTTGAAAAGATTGAAAACATTTTGTAAATGTATATGCAACTATTATAACCAGAGTTGGCGCTAAAGAAAGATTTTAGGGGGAGCACGGTGCTCCTGGTGATGGGGAAAAATGACTGCTGTTTGGGTGTAAAACGTTGAGAGTTGCGGTGCAGTGCCGACGTGTACAGGGAAAAGTACAGCAAACGCGGTGTGGCCAGAAACTGCTGATGCGATGCGGACAGAGGAGACAAATTTTCTGTCTGCCCCATTTTTACAGAGCAGTGCATAACTGCAAAATAGCCGACAATCCTTTAAGTGGCGTGAGCCACTTTTTTTGCAGAGCTTTGTAATCCTATAACTCGCCAGGCGATTGAGCTAGAGAGCTGTTCAAACCCTCTACGGATTCAGCAAGTCTTCTAGTTGAAATCGAGAAAAAAATGTTTCGCTGCGCATTAGAACAGTGGGTTAAAACACACCCAACGCTACAAGAGGGCAGTTCACAACTGCAAAAACATCATGCTGCCTGAACGTCTCGTCGAATGGCAGTCGAGTAGCGAAGGTATGCGGTTGGGATGGCGACACCCGGGGTCGACAGTTTGAAACTTGCTACACTACACAAAAACAGAGAATGCGCAAAAAGCACGCAATAAACGTTTGCTTTTTATTATGTGGCTGTTACATGTACAACTACTACGGGGACAGAACAGATACGGGTTTGTGTGAGCCGTTATCATCAATCCGCCTGAACTGCCATTTAGCCAATTAATGACGAAGCTCGAAATGATACACATACTGCAAGCACAGGTGTGCGGCTGTGTTAGCACACACCCAAGGTTGCTTGCCACATCAAAAAAAACAAACGGGAAACTAGTAACGCTTCAAAAAAGTCAGCTACATCAAGCAAGGTGAAATAGGACAGTTTTGCAATTTGGCTCAGAAAATCAATTAAACTTGCAAAACTATCTTTCAATTCCTTTTTGTGATTTTCTTTAATTGCCCAATCTGGAAAAAGTCACGTCACTATTAGTTTGATTCGCTGTACGCCGCACACATAGAGTATAAGTCCCTGGTGTTGAATTGAAGAAGGTGAGAATTACTGGCATGTGAATACGTAAAAGCTTGCGATGACAAAAAAAACAAGTTTCGAAAAATTAGCTCCATGCAGCAGGTGTTAGTATAGCTTTATGATAAGAAAAATCATCTAGTTACAACATTTTCATTTCTGTAATTTCACTCTTTACATGCCCCCCTCTCTTGGATGCCCAGGGCCGCCGCCCCGTTCGCTCCCCCCTTCTGAACGCCACTGGGGTAAAGTAACGTGAAATGGATTTCCTATTAAAAATTGCTGATTGATTCGACTGCGTCACTTTTGTCGAGACTATTACTTGAATACCAACGTCATTGTTAGGAATAATGGAAGTCTTATCCATATCACTAACAACAGCAGCGGAAATAGAATATATCTTCAGTGTTAAGAAAACTGGCATTACAAGATTCACAGCCATTCTCAAGCTGTTCTTTCGAAACACCACCTGTTACGTTTTTCACATGACAAACTTTTAAATGCACGTGTAAGTGCCTACTGCAATATAGTATTCGCTCTTGCATGAGAGGTGAAAGACACATTTACAATCATCCTGTGACAAAACAATAGATGACCTTATGGCTTCATATCACGAACAATGAAGCCATTCGAACACGACCAAGGACTTAGTCAGAATTGGTTTCGATAGGTCGTTTTCCAAGTTATAAATACACACACAAGGTGCATTTGGGGTAGGAAAATATTATCACTGCAGCTGAAGTCTCCCATTGCTGTCAAAATAGTGAAGGCTGGGAATGCTGCAAGCTGTGATGAAACGCTCAAAGCCTTGAATCAAGTTCTTTGGCTGACTCGTATGTGTCAAGTGGCCTGGTGTTCTGGGAGGGCACCGAAAGATTGCCAAACTGGGGTGATCATCCCCATACACAAAAAAGGAAACAGGAGTGGATGCATCAACTGCAGGGGTATTTCTATCCTTAGCCTCCCAGGAAAAGCACTGTATATGCCAATTGCCTCGAAACGAAAGTTGCCGCGTAAAAATTGAACCAAAGCTGGATGATACCCAGTGCGTCTTGCTATGAGTTTATTTGCCGGCACAACACTCACGCTGCACAAGAGCCAGGTCCACTGTTCTGGTGTCATGCAGTGACGAGCTTGCAGTTCACTCATGTCCAGGGGTGTAGGGTGGGGGCAAGGGGGGCGCAATTCCCTGGGCGCCAAATCATTCTGAGGGTGCTGAATTACTGCGGGGCAGAGTTGTAAATTGACCTCATTTTGAAGCCCGAATTCGGCCCGAGCCCTACATTTGGTTTTGAAGCCCGATTTAGCCCGAAAACCTAATTTACCGAGTGAGTCAAGATATACGCAACTGCGGGGTACCAAGAAACGTTGTGTGCGGGTGTAGCTGCAGGTACACGATTTTATCACATCCAAAACAGCAATCACCTTGACCAAAACATTAACTCAAACAAGCACAGATACATCTTGTTAGTCAGTGCTAATATCCTACTGTGGAACGTAATGTTTCTCAACATAAAAACAAACTATCACGAAACTACCCACGATGGCGCTGTAGGCATAAAAGGAACCTGTAGGATAGGTCGCAATTTGTCCGTTTAGGAGATTTTCGTTCCGACCACTTGCATACAAACTGTGGCGTGCCTCAAGGATCTGTACTTGGTCCCTTACTTTTTCTAGTATATGTTAATGACATTGGTACAAACATTAAATCTTCTATTTCTCTGTTTGCTGACGACACTATACTTTTATGTTCTTCTAAAAATCCCAGCGCTTTACATA
>Ga0210059_1013254_pt1 | contig 12349 bp, 12 predicted proteins | sample Ectturendosymbi2_FD_188042 | JGI IMG/M metagenome (GOLD analysis project Ga0210059, IMG submission 188042) | Ecteinascidia turbinata endosymbiont from Florida, USA - Sample 2 (SPAdes) (version 2) | ecosystem: Host-associated > Tunicates > Ascidians > Unclassified | place: Key West, Florida...
AGGCTACAATCCGAGTCTTTTGATACTTTGGATGACCTGCTGGGGTTTCTGGTTCAAAAGTTGTGATGTTAGTTAGTAAAAATATTTTACTAATTAGCTGATTAGATAAATAATTAATTTGTTTATTTTAGATCATAACTTTTGAACCAGAAATGCTAGAAAGTCGATAAAAGGCTCAAAAGACTCGGACTCGAGCCTAGTTTCCAATGAAAACTTCATCGAAACACTTTGGCCTAGTAGTTGGGCCCTAGGCCAGGCAACATGAGCCAAAATGACCCTAAAACTACTTCACTTATGACGTCAGTCACAAAAAATCCGCACCCCCCAACCAAAAAATTTTTTTCAATTGTAATGTACCAGGCTGGCCGATCCGGTTGAGCCCTTGAACAGCTCTCTAGCGCAATCGACGGAGGAGCTAGGGCGTTGGTAAGGCAAACGAAAACTGCTGTTTTAGGCTGAAATCAAAGTACGAATATATCGTACCCCGATTCTCAAAGTGTGAAGGACGTTGCGAGCACATCTACGCCAGACCAAGTCTGCACCAGGCGCGACTTTGCAGCACTTCATGCGTCGCATCGGGCTGTTGTGTTCTCCCTGACTGACCATGAGTTCTTGTTGCGTCTGGTTTTCAGCTACTACTGTCTTGATTGGTGGCATCTTGTATACTGGTGGAGCGAGTTGAGCAAAATTTTGGTAGAAAACGGTCAAATTTTGCTAAAAATCTGCCGCTACCTCCAGTATTGTCATTCAAAAATGTCCTAATCATAGTAATGGTCGAAACTGCAACACTGCGAAAGGTCCCTACAATGTGTTGTCGAAAATGAAGACGTGGTCCCTGCGGTTGCAATGTCGCATGTCAGTCACCACGTACTGTCTGTGGAGAGATGGTCAAAGAAATTTTGTGAACCCTCGTTTTCCCACCGCCTGCTTCGAATGAACCGGTGTGAGCCGCTTGCAAAGCTGTCAAAGCAACGACGTGAAAAGTACAACTGCAGGGTTTGAAGCTGCATGAGGGTTTGAGAAATGATTAACCTATGTGTCGCCTTGAGTTTGCAAAGTAGCAGAATGGGTGAAAATAGCATTTTCAACGCTTTTAGCGTTGCTTTCAAAGAACCACACATATCAGTCTGTAGACCGAACTCCTCAACGAATGCGATTTTGCATTATCACGCCTTTACTGAATGCGGACGACCTGCGGCAATCTGCTGAGTGTGAATGTTTTTCAGTCCTGACGCCGAGAAGCGGCTTACCCCTGTCATTAGATTAAAGCGCTTTGTGTGCATTTCCGCACAAAAGCACAAGCTTTCTTTTTCGTCTCGTGACATCGGCAAATACCCTTTCCCTTTAATGATCTTTACGACTCGCTCGTGCTGGTTTGTGCAAATACGTCACCTATTGTTCCTGCACTGCAAATTGCCGATTTCAGTCATTATTGTCTTGTCACGTGCAGGGCAGTATTTGTGGTTTATGATGCAGATTAGAATGTTTTGTTTGGAAAGTTTGAAATGTATCCCTTGCGCAATAATTAAGATTTGGTGTCAGTGGTGTGTGCATTTTGTGCAGCGGTCACAAATCCAACAATCTGTCTGGCGTTGAAACTGTAGCGCCTTAGTCCAAATCCATTGTGCACAAGGACGCCGGAACAGCGGTAGGGATAGGGGGCAGTAAAAGACTTGAGGGCAGTGGAAACTTCTAAAAAACAAACAAATCGTTACCAATTATGTTTGTTTCTGGACATCAACAGTGTTGGCCTGAAAAATAATAACAGAAAGTGTAGATAACCATTCTGAAATTTCTGGGTGCGCGAATAGCTGTAATAAATTTGTTTCAAGTCGATCTTGATAGACCATGAAATTACCACCTGTGATACTGTTATGGAAAGGAACCTCCATCCCCGTTTGCCCCCTTTTGAAAGAGCAGGAGGAGCAATGCCCCGTTCTCCGGCTTCCCTGATTGTGCAGTTTTTGTTTGGTCCCAGAGGTTTTCTGTATCAAGCTTTTTTGATCTAACACGTACTGCAGCCAAGCACCACCTTGCTCAACATATTTTTCATTTTGAGGAGTTGTCAGTTGTCACATCCCATTTGATGAAAACTTGGGTTACAGGTTGCATTTTAATGTTTTTGAAACGTTAAAGTTAAGCGGCGTATCTACGCAAAATCGCGCCCTTGGCAAAGTTTAAACGTGCGCCCTTTCGATAAGTTTAACATTAGATATAGGCACAATTTTTACGAAAGAGAAGCCATGAAGAAAATAAACGTTTAAAAACAGAAAATATGTGTTTAGTTTTGATCAAAACTTTTCAACAAATAAAATACAGTATAAATTGCCCACAAGGACCACAACATACTTCTATAATCATTTATTTTTGTTATAAAGAATATCAAAGCATTCAACGTTATCATAATTTATACATAGTATTGGCTGACAAAATTGTAAATCTTGAAAAAAATCGCACAGTATATCATATTGCAACTGCAAACGACAGTTTCTTTTAAAATGAAACAGATGTAATTTGGATGGTACAATAAGTTACAATGCAATACATGTATATTGCATATGATGTATTATTTGTGTTCGAAAGACACGATTCCATCGAAACGCCAATATATCTTTTCTTGTTTAAATAACACAGCATGCTAATAGTTTCTGTGCCTTTATCCAAGCAAATTCGCCTAAAATATCATCACAGTCGATTTTCTTTGTTTCGTTCCTTTCTGTACTCATCAAAGCTAGATCACGCAATCTGTCCTGCCTCATTGGGGCTCGGAGGTACGAAAGGATCAGTTTCTCTCAGCTTGCAATAGATACTACCGTGGTCAGCATTCTTTACAAAGCAATTCGAAGATTTGCAAAGGCGCTTTCATCACCGTATTCAACTACGAATGTCAGGAGGTCTTCAGGAGGCTATGATTTTAAGTTGCACGACTTGATACTAGCAGTTTGCAATCTAGAATCTCCTCGTATAATTGCTTGCCATCTGTGTCTGACGTCTGAACTGCTAAATTAGGACTAAATTTAGGAGCTGCCTTCCCAAATACGCCTGCTGGTTGAGAAGTTCGGCAAAGTGCGATTGACATCTCGCTAAACTGCAACTGCTGATGAAGCTGCAGTTCACGAGTTTGGCAGTTTTTCGGAAACTGGAAACGGAAATATAGCCGGAAATAGTCTGTGGCCATCATTACTCCCGGTTTCACTCAGAACCCCAGTAGTGGCGCCTAACAGGGTTCCAAGTGCGGATCAGAAAGTCTTTTTGAAAGAGCAGGCTTAGCTCTTCAGTTGTGCAAGGTGATCAGTCTAGATTTGAGAAAACGATGGTCATTTGGGAAATATTCTCCACTCTGGCAGCCCTTGCAGTTGGACCAAATACATTAACCGTGTCTTTTCATGGGAATGCGAAATGCCGTCTACTAATGATTGGGAAACCTCAGTGATCCATGACTCTTGCCCGGACTCGTTTTAGAAGTTTCTCACATCAATCATCTCTTGAACAGGTTATGCCACATACGCATAGCACTTTCATCTTCCAGCTGCTTACCATGAGATTTATTCTACAGGGTAGTTCTGCGTTAGACTAAGATTCTTGCCTCAAATTCATCAAAATGAAAGCAACACCTTTTTTAAGCTTTTCTTGTTGAAATAACTTTTTCTATGACTGCCAATGTTTAAAGTGCACCGTTGAACAAAGGCGACTTCACGAAAACCACGTTGCCTATCGTCTAGCTCTTATTCACTCTACTTGCAGTTGAAACCTACAATCTGAGCTCAAAGTTACCTACGAAAATGCACCAACTGCACTAGCCGCTTCAAGAACGTCATTTTACGGCACCATTACGTCATGCAGAAAACAGCAGTTGTATTGAAACTGAGATAAGTTATCTTTGCAAAGTTCTTCACTTCAACCGCCAGAACTTGTTGATAGGTCCACCTAATGACTGGGCTACAGCTTATGGCAGTTATTGAAAATATCCCACTGAACATTAAAAAATAGCATGAGATGTGCCAAGAATTTTTTTTTTTTTAATAATTGTGGCGACGGCAATTACCGGCATGCCAGATCAGTTGAAATTTTTTCATGGACATTTTTTCAATGAGGTACGATCGGTGGCGTGAAGAGGTCTGGTAATGCCCGGGACGACTGCTTGATTGTATGCCCTCCTAACAAATTCTCGTATTAAGCAATGGAGTGGCGCATGGTAGTCACTGTAACTGGATATACGATGTTTGTGACGTCCCAGTATGACGTCATTTTGATGTTTGGCGTTGGTTTGGCGAAGTCTGTTGACACAGCGTGCATATCATTCTACACGCACTCTCCTTACTCGTTATTGAAGCCTACAATGTGACGCTGTAACACACATAAATTAATCAGCGCTTTAAGTCAGGAACCCGGAGCAAAACACAACACTCAACGCTAAGACAGAGCAATTCGTAACTGCAAAAATATCCGGCAACGCGATAAAACAGGGGAGTAGAACACACCCACTGCTACGTCAGGGCAGTTCACAACTGCAAATCTATAAGGCTGCGCATTCAAAGAGTGCAGTAAAACACACAACGTTACGATGGGGCAGTTCACAAATTAAAAAAATGGCTGCGCAAATGTCTCGTCGAACAGCAGTCTAGCAGAGAAGGCATGCGGTTGGTATGGCGGATACCCAGGGTTGACAGTTTGAAACGTGCTGAACTGGCCTACACAAGAATTGAAAATGCGCATAGGACGCAAGAAAACTTTCGTCTTTATTCATGTGGCTATTATATATACAACTACTGGGGGGACAGAACACATACGCGTTTGTGTGAGCCATTATGATTAAATACGCCCAGAACCGTGACCAGAAAGTGTTCACTAGGGGGACTTTACATTTGTGCAGGGAGGCTTGCACCCCGTGGAGACGGGACTGAATCCGCCTGAACTGCCAATTAGTGACAAAGCTCGAGATGATGCACATACTGCAAGCACAGGTGTGAAGCTGCATTAGTGCACACCCTGGGTTGCCACATCAAAAACGAAACGGGAAAGTAATGGTGCGTGAAAAACTCAGCTAAGCCAAGCAAATTGAAACAAGACAATTTTGAAACTTGGATCAGAAAATCAATTAAACGGACGTAGTTATTTTTCAATCCTTTTTTGTGATTTTCCCTTGATAGCTTGATCTGGGCAAAGTCACGTCACTATCAGTTTAATTAGGTGTGCGCCGCACACCAAGAGTATTGGTCCCTGGTATTGAGAAATGTGAAAATTACTGGCGTTTGAGACGTAAAAACTAGTGATGACAAAGAACACAATTTTCCAAAAATGAAATCAATTCAGCATGTGTTAGTAGCCTTATATTACAATAGGAAAAATCATCTTGCTACTGCATTTTAATTTTTGCAGTTTCACTCTTGGGATGCCCACCTTGCTTTGGATGCACGGGGCCGTTGCCCCGTTCCCCCCCTCCTCTGCACGTCACTGGGTACGGTGGGCTACTTTCAGAAAGCTTGAATCACGTATGGGCAAATGTTAACCATATACGAAATTTAAAGATAAACAAAACGTATTATGACGCCACAACGTTTCTTCCATAGTTAGCTTTTATTACACAACTGTTTAAAGATGGAACCAATCTACACATTGCTCTGTTCATTTTAATTGTATATTCTTGATTCTTTAATGCTCAACGTAATCAATAGTTCTTAAATGAACAATTTTAAAAATATGCAAGAATTTTCAAGGACGCCGGAAAATATCCAAGGACAAGATGTTTTTCAAGAATCAAGGACATAACGCGTTTTGATAGCAAATTCAAGGACAGTCCTTGGCGCTCAAGGACGTCTGGCAACCTTACCAAGGAGCACCACGGCGAGTCGCTCAGTGTCTGTGAATTGTTCACACAACCTTCCAATGAGAAGCGGACACTCTAACACCGGGCTATCGCCGCCCCAGCGAAACTTTCGTCGCCAATGCCTAGGTGTTAGGAGAATGTTATGTGCAGTTGGGGCGTTACTGAGAAACCAACGATACAAGAAAAAGGATTAAGCTATCCTTGACTATTTACCGTGATTTCATGCAAAAATTTCTTTATCTGATTTTGAGAGGAGGGGCAATATTAGCCGAAAACAACTGGAGCCCTAACGTTTTTGGTCTGCGGTCGAATGTCATCTCTTTCGTTTGTGCAAAGAACTTTTGACTGAGATGGTTGAAATGGCTTTGTCTGGCGAGGAAGGTGTAGAGACTGGGGCACAACTGACCCCCAAGTAAGCATGCCCTTAAATAGGGGGCGCAGGAAATCTTTTTGCCCCCTTGGAAAAATGTTTTGGATGTAGTTTAAAATTATTGGACATAGTTTAATAAATTTGGGCCCCTCTCAGGAAACTCTTTGCCTCTCAAACATTTTATCAATTCACTCACTCCAAAGCCACATGTCGTGTTCTTTTAGGCTAGCCTACCAGTCTAGAGCTTTTAAACATGAAAATTGAAAAGCGGTAGAAAATGTATATAAAATAATAACGAAAAACTAGAACTTTTAAACTCCTTTCAAAAATTAATTTTTGGTCAGCGAAGTGCTGTCTCCCTGAAAGTGCCGCCCGCGGTCCCCAGCCATCCCCCTTGCTACGCCATTGGTACAAGGTGAAAATTGTCCTTGGAATGCTTGTCACGTTTGACCGCAATGTAAAGGCGGCTTCACACAGAATCCGGTTACGACTTATGATCCGGCTTGTGGCCAACGGCAGTCTTCCCACACGCAGCAAGAACACCATCACCGGCAATCCGACTTACTTAAAACAATTTTAAGTAAGCCGGAAGCCGGTCGAAACCGAGAGAATTCACCCGGATACGGCCAACGGAGATTGTGTGAAGACTGCCGTTGGCCATAAGCCGTAACCGGATAATGTGTGAAGCCACCTTACGACAGTATTCCTAAAAATAGTTAGGTTACGCACACCGAAAATAATTAAGGTTCAAACGTGTAACAAACCTGTTATACGCCCCAGTTATACACGTCACACTAAAATTTGCACTAGAACTTGTAGTACCACTACAGTTACCGCTTTGTACCGGTATAAAATTTATGATGACCGCTACAACTGCACATGGGAGAATAAGGCAGTTTCTGCCCTGTAGGCAGTGGTGTAGCAGGGGGCTGGGCCCCGGGCGGCACTTTGTTGACAAAAATTAAATGCTGAAAGGAGTTTAACATTTCTAACTCTTCTTTATTACTTTTAAATAAAGTTTTAAACGGTCTAACTCTTCAGTTTTTGTGTTGAGAAGCCCAAGACTGGTAGGCTAGCCTAAAAAAACACATCTGGCTGTGGATTGAGCAAATTGATGAAATGTTTACTCAAAAACCTGGGTCAAATCCAATGTGCTAAAGTACCCCAGTGTTTGTCTTGAAATCAGGGTTTTTTTAACACAGCTACTTGGAGAGCAATTGCGCCCCAGACCTTACACCATCCTCTCCAAACAAAGTCATTTCCCCATCCCAGTCAAAAGTCCTGAGAACAAAGGAAAGAGATGACATTCTACTGCAGATTAGCAAACATCACTGATCGGATACTGGGATTTTGAGATTCTCGTATTGCCCTCCTCTGAAAACCTGATGAAAAAGGCCCTGCATGAAATCGCGGCAAATAGTCAAGGATAGCTTAGTCCTGTTTCTTCTATCGTTGGTTCCTTAGCAACGGCACATCATTATATCATCTGACACCTAGGCATTGGCGACCAACATTTCGTTGGGGCGGCGATGGCTAGTCCACCTCTCATTCGGAGGCTTGGGTGTTCGATCCACGACCGCTGAGTGAATCACCGTAGCGCTCTTTGGGAAGAGTGCTCACCTCAACCGCCCCGGCAAGAATCGTAGTTCAGGTGTTGGCTTGCCGTTGCTTGCCGCCACCAACACTGAAAAAAGACATTTCTTGGCACATCTCATATTCTTTTAATGTTTAGTGTGATGTTTTCAAAAAGTCCGATAAGCTGTAGCTTGGTCATTAGGTGGCGTTATCAACACTAAATATTGGCGGTTGAAGTGAAGAACTCTGCAAAGGTAACATTGCTCAGTTTCAATAGAATTGCTGTTTTTCCGCATGACGTAATGGTGTGGGAAAATGACGTTCTTGAAGCGGGTAGTGCAGGTGATATGTTTGCGTGGCTAACTTAGAGCTCAGATTGTAAGTTTGAACTGCAAATACAGTAGAGTGAATCAGAGACAGCCGGTAAGCAGTGTGAGTTTCGTGGAAGTCGCTTTTGTTCAACGGCACACTAACACTTGCCGTCATAGAAAAAGTCATTTCCCACAAGAAAAGCTTAGAAAAGATGTTGCTCCAATTTTGATGAATTTGGCACGGTTTGGTAATACAGTGTTCGAAATAGATGTCTGTTGGTAACCAGTTCCGTCGCCACAGGGGCTTTGGTGGGCTTAACCCCCACCAAAAAGTTTCCAAGCCCCCAAGTTCAACTATGAAACACTATAAATCAGTGGATTTTTTGTCAAATTTTTGAATATCAAGACCCCCCTGCACAAACGTAAAGCCTCCCTATTTAAGACTTTTCGGCGATGGTTCTGTTGGCATCGAACGAAGGCATGGAATAACACTATGCAAGTGTAGTTAGAAAAAGCCAAGGGTTGGGGGTGTAGTCAGTCCCGTCGCCACGGGGGGCTTTGGTGGGATTAGCCCCCCAAACAAAGCTCAAACACCCCCAGATGAAATATGAAACATTGTAAATTAGTGGAAAATTTGTCAATTTTGAATGTCGAGCCCCCCCTGCACGAACATAAAGCCCCCACGGACAAACGTAACGCCCCCCTATTGACGACTTTCTGGCGATGGATCTGGGTGTAGTGCTAAAAAAGGTGTGGGAATGGAATAAAAAGAGAGACTGCACCAAATAATTCTAATAAAGTGAGCGTTCGCCTGCAAGAATTTCCACACTGGATCTTCCTGTTTCACTGTATACTTTTGACTAGCAGTGCGAATCTGCGTGTCACTATCACATCTGTAAGATCATAACCATGTTTTAATGTAGTGCAAAAAAGTGTGGGCCGTTCCCACCCCACTGCACCCCTGAAAAAGCTCAACAGCTAGACCTAATGCGCAGGTCACGATGAAGGCTGCAAGTCAGCGTTTCTCACCCAGAACCAGTTTTAAGCCTATTTGACCGATTATTATCAAAATGTGTCCCGCACCTATAGAGGGCCTCGCGGAAGTGCCGACACAATTAAGGTTTTAAGTCTTTTATATTTCTAAGAGAATTAAACCACCACTGAAACGTGAAGTGAACAATGAAACGAACAATGAAACGCAAAGTAGTAATGCCCCAACAATCCCTTAGGTTTTTCGTTTCATACCCTGGAAGGAGTAAAGTGTCAAAAAGCCAAGCGGCGGGCTTACCGGAGACTAAAAACCAACAGGGAAGAACATTTGACGAAACATGTTGTGTCCACATATGCATAAGTAAACATAGCAAAAATAGGAAAAATAATGAGGGAGGTGACGACAAGCAGAAAAAAGCAAGACTAATAATCGACAATGAAAAACAAGACCCATTTCAATTTGTGAGTGTTTAATTGTGATCTTCTAGATGTTTCGTTAATCCTTATATCTTCAAATAAGCGCAAAACATGATCTTCTTTCATTTTAAAATTCTTGTAAGCAAATTTTATAAGTAAAAAGGCTGGCACTTTTATGTCGGCCCCGGGCGGCACTTAGCCTCGCTACGCCACTGTCTGTAGGCACAGGCGTAGCCAGGGGGGGAGCCACAGGGGCCATGCCCCCCAAAATTTTTAGAAAATGTAGTCATTTTGTGGTTTGAGAGGCGTTTTTCCAAACAAAATAGTGTTATTCGCCTAACATCAAGCATTTTGGTCCCAACAAAATTTTTTGGTCCCTCCCAAATTTTTGGGCTGGCTACGCCACTGTCTGTAGGTGGCCATTTAGTTGGCCTTGTGGAAAGGCCGCCCCTGGATGTTGGTGCAGTCAGCCTGCGCTGCCAGAAAGTTCGAAACTAAGGAAAAAACACGTTCAACCATTCACGGTTTCAATTAGCAACATATGCTTGAGATCACTCTGGTTGTGGTTGTTCACCTTTAAATGTTATGTAAAGGAGGTAGGCTACTTACACATCTACTTTCTGTTATTGGTGAATTTGGCTATGTCAGAGTGATTACGTCGACAACCATCTCAGGTAGCCTACTAGAAAAATCAGTGATTTTTAGAGTGACTTAATTGGCAATTCAGTTCCAGCAAAAGCACGATTAATTCCATTTCGTTTGAAAACTATTTTTGAGAAATTGAAAGACCAAAATTAGGCCCGTCGGATCGTTTGAGTAAAATTTAACAAAGTAAATAGACAAAACCAAAACAAAGCATTAATGTTCTTTTCAGTTAAAATACCCACCAAAGCTCACAGTGCTTGGCTGGAGTTCCAGATGTTCAAATTCAATTGAACAAATTGTAACTGTGTTACTATTGCAATCTGTGAGTCCACAGTAGGCCTGTATCCTAAAGTTTTGCAGCATAAAAGTGAGTGGACAAGGTTCTTGTCGGAACTAATGCACCTGATTTTAAATTAGGCATTAATTCACACAATAGGCTATTTGCAGGTTTTCAAAGTGGGTACTTCTTTTCAAATAGAATAGCCATAGTCTTAAAGAACGAAACGAAACTTAACGGAACGAAACCACTTGAGTGAAGTGCAAGCTCATCGCTACATGGCATCATGCTACAGTGCATGGGCGTCGGAAGAATTTTTTCCAGGGGGCACCAGGGGATTTTTCCAAAATTTGCTAGGGGGGGCCAAAAGTGGTGAAATTTGTTTTTCCCGCTCGAAACTAAGAAAACAACCTTTCTGCTTAAATTTTCAAAATCCAGGGGAGCTCCCGTTGCGCCCCCTTCCGACGCCCATGCTACAGTGGCGTAAATACAGGTTTGAGCTAGGGGAGAAGCCTAGCTGAATAGGGAACACTAGCCAACACTCTGGCGAGTTAAGAAAGTTAAGAAATTGAGAAATGACAGCGAACACGGATGTGCATGTTTATTCGAAAATCGGAAACCCTTGAAGGTGCATGGCGGCCACTTTTTTGACCAAATTTTGTAATTCCATAACTCGCCAGTGGCCAGAGCTAGAGAGGTGTTCAAACCATCTACGGATTCGGCAAGACATCTAGTTTCGACTGAAAAAAAAATTTTCAGTTTTAGGTTTGGGGTTCTCTTGGGGGACGTCACAAGTAGGGATGTTTTTGACCTTTACCCGGCCCTGGACGCCAATCCAATGGGCCAATAATTTGCCTCAAGTTGTTTGTGGAAACTAAACTATCATCCGAGTCTTTAGGGCCCTTGATTGGCTTTCCAGCATATCTGGAGGCAAAATTATGCCACAAAAGCCAAAAAGTGGTCAAAATTTCTACCCCTACAAAAGGAAACTTGGGTTGAAAAAGACCCAGTTGGAATATGACCATAACTCGCCGCCAGAATAGGCTAGAGAGCTGTTCAAGCCCTCTGAAGACTCGTCAAGACTTGTAGCTTAGACTGCAAAAAAACGTTTGGTTAGAGATCTCGGGTTTTTCATTGATGTTTACATAATGAAAGGATGTTTGTGCATATTTGTTTGCATTGATGACGTCATCCCCTGGGAGTCGAACAATCCATCCGATTTTGTGGTTCAAAGTTTTTTTGGATTCTAAGCTACAATACGAGTCTTTAGAGGGTTTGATGAACTTTCTAACATTTCTGGTTCACACGTTATGGCAAAATAAGCATAAACTAATTAGGGAAATCCCCTGAAATTACTCAGCCACATCCTCAATGATTGGGGTTTTCTGACTTGGGCACCAGAAACGCCAGGAAGTCGATCTAGGGCTCTAAAGCTTCATATTCCAGCCTAGAATACAACCAAATTTTGAGCCACCATTTTGGCTCATTGTGCGGGTGATGACGTCATAAAAGAATAACCAAAAAAGCAAAACCTTACCCTCTTTCTGACGACACCCATCGAAAACCCCAAACTCAAATATCAAAAGTTTTTCTTTCAGTGCAAACTAGAACACTTCACGAGTCTTTCGAGGGTTCGAATAGCACTCTAGCATGTTCTCGCGGCGAGTTATCACGAGTTATCGCGAGCCGCACCAGCTGCCAGTGGGAGACTCATGCAGTTTTCTGATTTTTGTGCACAACGGGGTTTTTGGGCCATAACGTTGGTTCCAGACATGCTAGAAGGTCAAGAGTTGGTTGTTGTCGCTGGTGAAAGAGTTGGTGAAAAGCATTTGTCCGCGTAGAGAGCTTATTGCCGTGTGAATTCGTCTCGGCGTTAATTTTTCTATTTTCCATTTTCCGCTTGTTCTTTGGCGTGAGTTGTTTTCTGATTAGGGTGG
>Ga0210059_1013255_pt1 | contig 12348 bp, 8 predicted proteins | sample Ectturendosymbi2_FD_188042 | JGI IMG/M metagenome (GOLD analysis project Ga0210059, IMG submission 188042) | Ecteinascidia turbinata endosymbiont from Florida, USA - Sample 2 (SPAdes) (version 2) | ecosystem: Host-associated > Tunicates > Ascidians > Unclassified | place: Key West, Florida...
ACGCTTTAGCACGGCACCTCGGCTTAGCCATCTTAAACTTTACGTAGCAAATTTCAATTAGAGTTGTACCTAGAACTCCGAAGGTTTCGAAATCGACATCGCTGGAGCTCAAGGTATGTTTTTTCCCTGAGTTCTAGTGTTAAACTTTATCAACAGTGGTTGAACTTTTGCATGTTCATACTTGTTTGAAAGATCAAACCGGTGTGAACATGCAAAAGGAAATATGCAGAAAACGGGAACTTTTCACGTGAAAAAAAACAGAGAAAAACAATAAAATATAAGCAATTACGTTAAGGCTGCAAGTAATTGAAATCTATAGTCACCAGTCATTGAAGCATAACTGGATAGACATCTCAAGCAAACAAAGAAGTTTTTATTTCACAAAACCATCCCACGGGCCGGATCCAACCACGCAACGGGCCGGATTTGGCCCGCGGGCCGTATGTTTGACACCCCTGCAGTTAAGCTCACGAGAAACCATTTGAGCTGATTTAACTAACATACAGAGCTTCAACAAGCAATCTCTGTTGCGGGAAATCTTGCAAAAACAACCAAATGGAGGATCCAATACTGACAATCTTGCTTTTTATCAGAGTTTTTGCAGTGTCTGGTGGTCTTGCGTTGTTGCGAGCTTGTTGTCAGTGAAAAATTGAACATCAATTAAGTACCGCCTTTTTTCATTCTTTTGTTTTGTAACCACTTTCATGAATACGGCTTGCATCTCTCTCACGCCCAGATGCACAGTATTGTCGTGTTGTTATTGTACTGATAAGAGTCTAGAGCAGACATTTACATTTCCGGTCGTTTCAACGTAAAGTGTGAAGTTTGCCTTTGCGCAGTTTCGCAAATTTTTGGTTAACCTTGAATCGTCATAGGAAAGAGTTGCGCGGGGCTCCCAAACGTGCGGGGCCCTAGGCCATGGCCTATTTGGCCTATGCTTAAATCCGTCCCTGCAGACTTTACACTCTTAGCGAAAGAAGAACGAGTTACATCTCGTAAAACGTCGGAAACGATTTTACCAGCGCTTTGTGGTTTATTTGCAGATATGTCGAAGCGTAACGAAACAACACATAGTTACAATCTAAAGGTGTACGAAAATGTAACTATACAGTTTTCATTGCCTTCTGCAATTGGTGAGTTTTTTCTGTTCCATTTTTGGTTGAGCAAGTATGACAACATTTTTTAGGAAAATTCAAAAGTTTGCTTTATTTAGAAAAAATGTTGCTTTGTATTATAAGCTTTGTTTCATGCAGACACATTTTGTCAATCAATTTACAAAATAGTTGTTTCGAATAAAAGCGATGGGTTGATTCGAAACTGGACAATCTAAGTCACAACTAAAAAATCTTTCAAATCCTAACGTGTCACAAATAACTTCCTGTGGTGACATAACTCTGCGCAAGTGCTGTTTGAAACTGGTCCAGCAAAACTTTGATACGCATGTTGTGGTTTGAGGAAGTTAGTTTGTTTGTCACGATACAGCATAGCAACGTGGAAGTAAATACTGCTAGAAAGCACTAACCACCAGGGCTCCGAAAAAAGCCTGAAGTTGTTCAGTCGAGGCCCCCTAAACTTTATTAAATAAAACACAGTGCCACAATGCATAAGCATAATATGAGCGTCGGAATGCAAAAATACAATATGCAAAGCAGCAACTTGCTTAAAAACGGAGTAAACGAAGGCATTACACTTCTGCAGAAGAACAGATGCAAACCACGGAAAAGCAACTAAGTATGGTGAAAAAACAAATCTATTCATAATGTGACAAGATACAATCCCTACATTGTTTGTAGAAGATCACATGGGGTAAGGTTTTCAGGATCTGTTCTATTTCTGTCCAGAGCACAGCTCCTGCAAAGAAATAGTTTTTTTTTCCGAAATTTGTAGAAACCTTTTTTAAAATTAATTTTGGTTGTCAGCAAACCTGGTTTTGTAAAAATTAACACAAGAAATACTTTGATAAAATAGCATAGATTTTGGGCAACGCACCGCACCGTGATGTACGTTGTGCATAATTTTTGCCATTTCAAGTCGATAGCTAGCATTTAACTTCAAAACATTAAGATTTTTATATCAAGGAGTATCATGGCAACTTTAAGTACTGAAAACGTTATTCTTAATATATTTTTGTGCAAAACGTGTAATGGTTGCAGGAGGCATTTGTCAGCTGTTCTACATGATATAATATAATATTGTAAATGACAATAAACAAAGTTGTAATAAAAGATTTTGAGAAAGGCGATAGGAACGAATTTTCGAATTGTAAATAATAATTGAGATGCACGCGATAATTTAGTTCTCACCAATCGTACCTGAGAAGACAAGTCTAATTTATTGTCAATAAGGACGCCTAGGTATTTGACACATGTGTTTTGACAGAATGGCACATCGTTTAAACGTATTTGAAACGACAATGGGATTGTCTCGTTATCTGTGTTTTTCTCGTTATCTTGCTGGTTGACGTGGAAAATGATTTAGAATAATTGTTTTATAACTGATCTAAACGCCTCCATTGGTCTACTTAATCAATTCATAGTTTACTGAAAATTTCAGGTCATCTAATTTTTCTCAGATAAACAAAGGTATACACATCATCAGCATAAAATACAGTGGTAAAATTTGAATATTTCAGCAAGTCATTTGTGAACATACTAAAGAGAAGTGGACCTGAAACGGATGCCTGTGAAACCCCGCAAGAAATATTTTTTAAACAAGATTTGCTGTTTCTGTTAGTAATATACTGCTTTCGATTTAGAAGGAAATTGGAAAACAGTTGCAAAGGGACCCCTCTTATGCCAAAGTAAAACTGTAGTTTGTGAAGTATATTTTCCTGGTTAACAGTATCAAATGCTTTTGACAAACCTAACAATAGGCGCAAAGTTCGTTTTAACTATTCATTTAAAGGTTAGATTAACATTTTGCACTGCAAAGGCAGTTGCCTACTTTCGCCTAAAACCATATTGTTGATTAGACAACAATTTTAACTCTGGCAAATATGCCTACACGCTGGTGTGTAATATTTTTGCTAATAATTTATTAAACTGCAATAGAGATGAAAATTGGCCTATAGTTACTGCAGTTTTTTTGATCACTTGATTTATAAATAGGTGTAATTTGAGTAATTTTGAAGCAGTTTGGATAGCTACCTGCATTTAAACATTTGTTCAAAATATGTGTGTGTAAGAATAGAAGCTAACACTGCTTTGGATATTTCGATAATTTTATTATCAATATATTACAGATCTTTGCTTTCTGTATAATTTTCTATTAAAGACAGAACTTCATGCTCAGAAGTTTCATATAAATAAAAAGCAGAATTGCAAGAATGTTGAAATCTTTAATCCACAATCCACTGAACTGATGTTTTTGGCCAATTTAGGTCCATTTCACTAAGAATAGAGTTAATTTTATTATCAAGATCTACTGGCTCCATACGTATCTCTCCACTGTTACTCACAAGCTTCTTGGGGGCATTGTTTTGTTGTACATTTAAGACTAATCATTTTTTAAGCATTTTGCAACAATCCTTTAGAACAGGGGTGGGCAAATAGCGGCCCTCGGGCCAAATGTGGCCCGCCACAGCGTTTTCAGTGGCCCGCAGAAGTATTCAGGAAATTCTTCAATCTGAATTTTCCTCCAACCTCTCACAGTAAACATTAGTGCTGAAACTCTGAACTGAGACATACTTCTACTCCCATAAGAAGGTACGGCCCACTGCTAAATGCGGCCTGCTAAAAGTGGACCCCGAACAAAAATAATTGCCCATCCCTGCTTTAGAATCATTTGTATTTGCAATAAGAATTTTCTCAAAGTAATCTCGTTTGTCATTTTTAATCAACCTGCTGACTTGGATCCTATATTATTATAAATAACAAAATTCTGTGAATGTTTTTCATTCAATATTTGTGAGTACGTTTTTTCATATGTTGATGAGATTACGTATTTGTAGTGTCAACCACTTAACAAATTTTTGTATTTGCGCGATGCAATACACAGTGGAGCATGCACACCAAGAACTGCATGGAAGCATTGGCGTTTGTAGGGAGTTTTTCCCGGGGTGGGGCAAAAAACTCCCTACAAAAAACTCCCCTCCGGGGGTGGGACAACACCGACATTTTGCTTATTCGTTTCAGCTTGCCGACAATGCACTGGAAACCGACCTTCACAAAACAGCTAAAATTTCTACACCACACAGGAATGTCCCGTTTTACGGCAGCAGTCACAAAAAAAGCGCTTCGTTGACAGCAATGCTTCCTTTTCATTCATGTTTTTTTTTACACAAAATATCACTACGTGGCTTACTGCTATCAGCAGTCACTGTTTCGCTGCATTATGTTTGTTACTTTTTTAACCTTCAAAAGCTTGCTTTTGTTTCGTTTTTTTAGAATCATGAACATAGATAAGTGACCGAGATATAACATATTACTGTTTCAAATATAATGTCAGGAATGTGATCATTGTTAAAATGGTCTATGAGTGTAGCTAAGTGATTGGTTATCTCTGTTAGTTTATCTAGAAGTGTCGCACATCAGTAGCGTAGCCAGCCCAAAAATTTTTGGGGGGCCGATATGTTTGATTTTAGGCAAATAACACTATTTTGTGTGGGATACCGCCTCTCAAAACACAAAATAACTATATGTTCTAAAAACTTAGGGGGGTCCATGGCCCCGTAGGCCCCCCTGGCTACGCCCATGTCGCACATGATAGACTTGCTAGCATTTTCACATCATCTGAGACATTTTTCACTAGGTTACTTTACAAGATTGATATGAAAGAGTCCACATATATATAATATACTACACTGTGTTTGTGTTATTGAGATTAGTTATGACTGAAAAAAGTTTTTCTGAGAAAGCTTTAAAACTATTGGAGTAGGATGTTTACTGTATAAACCACACCAACATCATATCTTTTGTGGTTTAGCTTTACCTCTACCCATAAGTATTCACTGTCCTCGTTTTGAATATTTTCACTAGTTAAAACGAGAAACTCAATGCGCTGTTTGACATACAATCGCACACATCATAAATTCTTCTCAGTATCAGCATGAACAAACTGATAATCATGCAAACTAGTGTTATATACAAAGTTGGTGTTACTATTAACTTTGTTCTGAGTTGCAGCAATAATGTCAAGAAGGTTTGTACTGGGTAACAATATCCTCCAATTAAAAAAAGTTTTGCTGAAACTTCTAATCTGCACATAAGTGATGGTTTATACAAGGAAGATATTACATTTTATAGGTTCTTTTCCTGTAGGCCTACATGCTGAAAACGAGTGCAAAAAGATGGCATGTTACCCTCAAGCCTAAACAGTATTTCAAAGTAAGGCAGATCACAAAATTTCAAATGAAATCAGTATTTACTTATGATACACACAACATATTCAAAGAGGCGTGCCTTTTTTTGGCGGGAGGCCGAAGCCTGAGTTATGTTCTTACCGGAAGTGGCGTACCCAGGGTTTCCCGCGCCTGGGGGCAAACTAAGTTTTGGCGACCCCACCCAGCCCGTTCATGGCTGCATAGATGAAAAGAATGAGTTGGGGCGTCGAAAGCTGACTCGGGACCTGCAATCGCCTGCATCCGCTGACATTTGACATTTCGTAATTAGTGCGTAACATTCCGACCTCACTTTGGCGCCCCCAAAGTGCTGCGTCCGGGAGCAGATGTCCACCCTTGCCCCTATCGTTACGCCACTACTTACCGGGGCGGTTGAGGTTAACGCTCTTGCGCAAGGAGCTCTACGGCAATTCACTCTATGGCTGTTGACCAATCACCCAACCTTCCAATTGAGAGGCGGACACTTTACCACTGAGCTATTGCCGCCCCTGGTAATACTTGATTTTATGAGAGTCTCACCGATGCTGTGGTTCTTCTTACTCCTTGCAATTAACATAACGACCTCAATAAAATTTAAAGACAGTTGGTGAAACGCTCCACTGCAGTCCAACTTAGCTTTCTTCAAGGATTGACTTTGTGCTACAAAGAATGCTTTAGGATTGTTGGCTAAAGCAGGGTGTGTTGTTTTCAAACGCCGTTTCAAGCGTGAGTGACGCATTTCATCACTACTAAGTCTTGTAACATATCACACATTTTGAGCGGCTGTGATATCACTGATGAGGAGCAATAGGCCAACATCCCGCGTGGAAGAGTTAATTGAACACATTTAAGGGGTAAATTTGGAGAAACCTTAAAAATATGCGATATTCATTTTATCTGAAGAACTAGAGGCACTTAGAAACCAAGTGCATTTTCGGATTTAGCGGCCCGGAATTGCCCTAAACCGGTCCAATATTCAGAGTCTTTTGAAAAAAAGCTTGTTGGGCTTTGTTATGAACTGATACACTTTCACAGGTCTGAGTTCTAATTTGCAGTGGCGTGATGAGAATTGAAAGCAATGATAATGTTTGTATACTCATAATATTGTAAAAAATGTTTGTATGCAAACCCGAAATCGGCCCGCTAAATGCCAAAAAACTTAAGTCCGACTTTCATCTCTGCCGTGGCGAAACCCAATAAAATGTAACGGCGTAAAACTGGCACTAACGTAGTGTTTGGGCGGAACACTTTGCCGTTGAAAACTTTCCATTATGTAGAGCGCGTAAGGGTACGCGTCCCCTGAAAACTCATTGACATCCCCCTGTGGAGGCGTGCTCTCGGTTAAGAACCACTGGGTTTTTGTGTACACACATACTTATATTTATGTTTATTTTAATAAGGCCTGAGTTGGCTTGAAGATTTTTTTGTTCTGCGTAGTTAAACGTTCATTTATATATAGCTTTGGCTTTCAAGTAGATGCTCTGTTTTAAGTTTCTGTCTTTTACCATAAACATTATCTCTAATGATCTGATTCACAAATGATTGGATTGGGGTTTGCTTTACTTGGAGTTGACAGCCTGTGCAAAATGTTAATATTACAACTAGAAATATTAACTTGAAGTTGTTTTGCAATTTCAACAATATTGTCATCTATGTTTTCACTGTTTTTTTTAGTGGAATTCCCTGAAATTCCAAACAATATTTTCTGCTGTATGGTTACAGGTTATTCACTTTAACGTCAGTACCTTCGTTTCTCTTCTATAATGCTGTAATGATCCCTTGCAGATTGGAATTGTGGTTTTGTAAATCTCTATTTGTCTTTTTTTACAGCTTGAAGTTCATTCTTCAAGTCTTCAAATTTAAATCTTAAATATTCTTGATTTTTCCTTATTTCATGTATCTCGTTCATAATTACAAATAAAGTAGAATCAGACTTGTTGAAAGCTTACGACAATATCCATCATTTTTCTATATAGCTTTACTGCCAGGGTAGCAACAGTGAATTTTTTTTGCTGTTTCAAACATAGTAATCATTCAACATACATTTATTATAAAATCAAAAATTCTAAGGAGGTCATTTTAAAATCTTGTGTGCGTGCACCTACGCCGTGACCAGCAACCACGCTTTAAATTTACAACAAAACGGCCGTATTTTCCGCCCACTGTATGCATCACTGTCCATTACTTTCAAGAGTCTTGCAGCATCTCTCTTTGGAAACTTGTTATTTTGCAGTAAATTCGTTATTATTGAATTTTATTGCTGAAAGTCCTTTTGAATTTTATCATTGAAAAACTTGCTATTACTCAACCGATGAACATTGTGTTGAGTAATTTCTTAATTTGACAGCTTCAATTTCTTTGTACATAGGTGAAATGCTTAAAATGCAGTAAAAGTAATTTTTTAGGATTTTGATTCTGCCTGCCTGCCAAAGGGTAATACTTATCATTGGAGACGATGCATTTCAATGCTCCCTTCTACCTAAGTTTCTGATTTTTTTATCCTCTTTAATGTTTGATGTAGTTGAGTTTTTCACAATCGCAAATGATCATTTGGTGTTCTGTTTAAAAGTTATTACCAGTCAATTGAAGATTAGCAGTGCATAAGCTAGAAAGTTCATTGCTCTGAATAAACCATACAACAAAAACAGAAAACATTTTCAAAGCTGTCTACCTCAAAAACATGAAATTTTGGCAAATTAATGATGGTTCAGGGCAATTGCTGATTTTCTCCAAAAATCTCAGCAGCTCTGAAACCTAAACTTCCTTATTCAGCATTCAGTCAAGCATATCAGTTTGCTTTTTAATTTCTTTTGACGATGTAGTTTACGAGATCTTTGAAAAAGGCTGCAATTATTTGTAATTATAAAATTTCATTTATCTGAAAAAAATCCAAGTATGCAGTATCATTTTTTAACAGTAGAGGCAAAATAAAATTTCCAGGTATACTTCATCAACTTCATTTTGATTCTTCTCGATTGAAATGGGTTCGATGGCAAAACAGCAAGCGTTTGATTTACGGAAACCTCGTGTGTCTGTCATTTGACAATTTTCATGTAAGTTTAATATGTCTTTATCTCCATTGTCAGGTTAGTTGCATTTATTAAACTTGAAGACTATTGGTTTGGTAGTTTCGTTGATTTAAAACAAAAAAATTGTTTTTAAGTTCCACGTGTGCCACTTGTTTTGCAAAAATTTGCAACGCCATAACTCGCCAGCCGATTAATCTAGAGAGCTGTTCAAACCATCTACAGATTCAACAAGTCTTCTAGTTGAAATTGAAACAAAATTTTTTTGTTTTGGGTTTGGGGGTCTCTAGGGAAAACGTCCCAAGTGTCGTTTTTTTTGGCTAATTTTCCCAGCCGTGGGCGCCAATCCAACGAGCCAATTTTTTGGGTCAAGATTTTTTTGGAAACAAGACTATCATCTGAGTCTTTAGAGCCTTTGATTGGTGTTCTAGAATATCTGGAGACAAAGTTAGGGCTCACAAACCAAAATTGGTAAATTTTTCTACCCTCACAAACGCTGTCCCTGGGTACATTACACCCACATTATGTATGGCTATAACTCGCCAGCAGCTTGAGCTAGAGAACTGTTCAAGCCCTCTTAAGACTCGTGAAGTCTTGCAGTTTATACTGAAAAAAATGTAGACCTGGAATGTCGTTTGTTTTGTTGATGTTTACATAATGATAAGATGTTTATGCATATTTGTCTACAATTGGGTGACGTCATCATCCCGTCAAAGCTTTTTTTAGACTGTAGGCTCTTAACACGGTCAAAGTTTTTTTAGACTGTAGGCTATTAACACGAGATTTAAAGAATTTGATCCGCTTTCTAACGTTCCTGGTTTCAAAGTTAGGGCTAAAAACGCAAATTAATTAGGGATACTCCCCAAAATTACTCAGCAAATTCCTGAAATATTTTGAATTTTTTGGCATAATTTTGGAACCAGAAATGCTTGAAAGTCAATCAAAGGTTCTAAGTATGCGGATCACAGCCTACTTTCCAAAAAATAATTGAGCCGTAAAATGGCTCACTGGGTTGGCGCGCAGGGCCAGGTACAGTTGGCCCAAAACGCGAAAATATTGCCCCATTTTGACGTTATCCCCAGAAAACTCCAGACCCAAAACAAAAAAAAATGTTTTTTAAATCTGAACTAGAAGACTTGCTGAATCTGCAGAGGATTTGAACAGCTCTCTAGCTCAATCGGCTGGGGAGTTCTAGCGTTGCAAAGTTTTGCAAAAAAGTCGTGCACTCCGGATTTAAAGGGTCCGGATTTAAAGGGTTACAGTTAAGCAGTGGCATAATTAGAGGTTTTAGGGGAAATTTGGAGGGGAAATTTAGCTGAATGCCGCCCACTATAGCTGACACTCAGAAAAGGTTGAGAAATGATAGTGAATGCGGATGTGGATGTCTATGCTAACCAAAACCCGAAAATACCCCGTAAAACAAAAAACAACAACAACTTACTGAAAAGTAGAAAAATGCTATATATCAAAATATAAGCTAAATGGACCCTGATTTAATATTTCCTTTTGCTAGGTGGTAGGGGCTCGTCCCCGTACGTCCCAGGTCTCCGTAAGTCTTGACACTCTATGTTTTGTAGATTGTTGCAGATATTTCAAAAGATAACCTTTTTAGTTTGCACTGCAAGTATAGCAACATGAGTAGGTGTATTGTTGTATTTAAATGGCAACACAAGAATGGAATTCTGGCCCAGATAAAGTTATTGGAATCGGTAAGGAACATTGTTGCACCCTACAATTAATCTATAGTAACTTACGAAACGTGAAAGATGAGTTAAACTTTTTGGAAAAATTCTGTAAATCTTGTGCTTGTAAATATTGTAGACTCTCAAAATGTTGGCAGTGGTGTAGTTGCTAGTTTCAAAAAGTAATGAAAACAAACTAGTTATTCAAAGCAGTTTGAAAACCCAAGAAAGAGATCAGGAGAAAATTGCCACTAAGATATATTTACTTAGTAGCTTGTGAATAAGTTCATGAATCAAACCACGGACAATGTATCTGAAAAGGCGGTTAATCTGTTGATGTCATTGGTAGTTCTCAGAAGGTAAGTACCTCGTTAAAGCAGCATTATTTCTCCGACTTGGTTACCTTCTTTTGCAGAAACATGTCTTGTTTGCCACAGTCGCTGAAAGAGACCCACATAAACTGAAAAACGGTTATGTACAAGTTCAATTTGTTGACAGCAACCAAAAAGAAATAGATCTGACACGTCTTGATTCAGATGACTCCACTGACAATGACGAAGACTTGGAAGGTATTGGTAGCAATGATAATGACACACTGTCTTTATACGTCTGGATATTCTATTTTCTACATGCAGAATTTTGAAATCAATTCGACACCGACCAGTGAGAAGTGAGAACGTGTTATTACTGAGAAGAGCAATTAAGAAAATGTGCATACTTTTCGAAAGTCATTCACAACATATAAAATCAACACAACCAGCCCTAACCTTTAAATGATTTCGATCATACTTTTACCTATTTTCGGTTTTCCCGATTTTGACTTCGTCAAACGATCCATTTGTTTTGTAAGTATCAAGCATAACCTTTCAAAATGACTTATCCTCACTAGCATGCGTATACCGTATTTACTCTAGTGCTAGCCGCCCTTGACTGTAAGCCGCCCTTGATTCTAAGCCGCATTTGAGCATAGGTTACACAGAAAGTCGCAGCCAGGGGGGCTGGGGGCTGAAGGGGCTCAAGCCCCACCTCTTAGCATTCAGAATATTTATGTTTATTTTCTTAGTTTTTCACCAACATTGTAAGTCGAGATCGGGTGCATTGCAGAATGTTCATTGGCAGTACCACAAGGCGTAGCAACACATTTGTTATCAAACCAAGCGGTTATGAATTTTCGAGATTTGTGAAATATTGAAGCAGCTTTCTTCATTCCTGCGTGGTTTGTACTACCATATATAACAAGAGCTGGGTGTTACCGTACCCTGCCAGCGTGGAAACAAGCTTGGCATCTTAACTACCAACACTAGGGCTTTTTACATGGCGCTTTAAGTGAGCTCATCAGCTCACTTTCCTAGTCACGTGGCACGATTACTGCTGAATCACCAACTGCTTGAGTGATCGAATGAGCTCTCGGGAAAGTGAGCACAGCACGCTCGTAGTTGCTTGGTTCGTAAGTGAGCTCCCAGGTAAAAGTGTGTTCGCGAAGCAGCCGCCTTAGGTTTGGGAAAAGTTATAACGCCTGCGTTGATTGGATGATGCGTGGTTGAATTTAAACTACGTCTGCAGTTTTGAAATGGTACAACGTGTTGGTTTTAACTTAGTTTTGCAATCGATATTGCAGTAAAAACGACATCAAACCGCTGTGTGACTGTGGAGTGTAGTGAAATCCTGTAGGCTACGTAACACGGCCTGGTTGTACAGTTTGTAGTACGCTAGACTGCTGTTTCACTGCACTTTTTGGATGTCAGTATTGTCCACAGAAAAATGCTGTTGCAATTTACATACAAAATTAACGGCCTGATAGCCTATATAGGCTAATTGCTGATGGTGCTTTGCTTCCAAAAAGTACTGTAGGATACCACGTTTGCTGGAATGCAACCTAATCGTATTTCAACTGCAGAAAATTGGGTGTTATAGTAGGTATCTATAGGATTGTGTAATAATCCCTTTGTGTTGTCTGACGCATGCTGAAACGTTGCAGAAACCTGTGCAAAGAAAAGATTTGTAATCCTGGCATAATGTTTTTGCCTTTCATCAACCTAGCAAGCTGGGTTTTGTGAAAAGTAATGACTACTGTGCTGTCGCAGAAGACTGAATCTCCGTTTGTCATTTGTAACTGAAAAACCTACAGCTCTACAACGACCAAAAGAATTAGTTTGCTCGTGAAGCTAGCGCTGCTAGCCTAAAGTCAGCAGCAAGGAACACCCAACCCAGTCGTTCTGAAGCGCATGTAAACACACAACTGCAACGTTCTCGTTTTGGTTCAATTGCACTGAGCTCCTTTGACGTCAAAACTCCCTTCGACCGCACTTGCTAGCACGACCAT
>Ga0210059_1013256_pt1 | contig 12348 bp, 3 predicted proteins | sample Ectturendosymbi2_FD_188042 | JGI IMG/M metagenome (GOLD analysis project Ga0210059, IMG submission 188042) | Ecteinascidia turbinata endosymbiont from Florida, USA - Sample 2 (SPAdes) (version 2) | ecosystem: Host-associated > Tunicates > Ascidians > Unclassified | place: Key West, Florida...
TGAGGTGTTAAATTTAGACAACTCAAGTTGCATTGCCTGAACCACTTTCGGCGATAGTGCAAGTTGTCGTACGTAGCCTATAGCCTGACGCTTTTTGGGTGATTTTGAAATGGTGGTTTTCAGAATTCACCGTACGTTTTTTGTATTTTTAAATGTACAATACAGGGTGGGTCAAAAGTAGACGTCCTCTTGATTGATTTTTTACATTTATGGTTGAAATTTTGCAAGGGTATTGACAAATACTGGATCGTTCCGGTAAGAAATTTATTCTACTTTCACCACTGGTGTTAGCCAGTTTACAATATTCCTACCCATACGTTGACCAGGAATTCATTATGGATGCCGTCTGGGCCAGAAGATTTCCCAAGTTTAAGTTGATCGAGGCAAACATTAATCTCTTTCGATGGTAAATTGTCTGTGCAAATCGGGGTTATCGATGTTGGACAATAGTAATAGCACATATAATACATAATAAAAGGTAACCCTGCCCCGGATGTTCGCATGCACAAGAATAGCTATGCAGTGATGTGTGATTGGTTGATACTCGAGTCAAGTTGCCTCTTGGCAGCATTGAACGGAAACGGTGTCGTGCAATGCCTCTATCACATGTCTGAAGCACAGGTGGCCGGACTCACATTTTTCAGACTCCGACTCCGCTCCTGTTCCAAAATTTTTGAATCCTTGTCCGGGTCAGAAGTTTTTACAAAATTGAGAATCCGACACCTGTTCAGACTCTGTCAACCATCGATGCAACTGAAATTTAGCAATGTTGAGTTTAAGCAATGACATTTATAAAGACCATGCAGACTCCTTCTACTGCCGAAAATAAAATGTGACTCTGGATCCGCTTTTTCACAAATGTTTTGCTCCGGATCCGTGACGAAAAAATGCAGAATCCTGCCGGAGTCGACCCGTGCCCCCCTCTTGTCTGAAGGCATTCGAGAAGTATCGCTTAATGGAGTGCTTCCTCACGTTTTTCGGTTTCGTTCACCCCTGTCATCGATTGCTGTATTTCAATTTACCCTATTGCCAATGCATGGCGTGGCCCATGCGACAATAATAACCTAACTATATACAGTGTTATTACTGAATTTGATTTTTGTGCAACATCTGCTGAAGCTAAGTGACTCATCTAAAGGCAGCCTAATCCGCATCAACTGTCAAGAAATGGGAATCTACCGAAGCAACAAATGTAGTCATCCGATGTATTTTAACGAGCGACGACACAGAACCTGAAAGCTACGGCCTCAGTGAGAATCATACACCAAACCCTGTCACTGCAGACACAATAACAAAGCCACAGAAAACGATACGACACTACAAATATTTACAACAGAAAGCCGTTTGATAATGAATGTGCTAATCGCGAATTTTAGTGATCGATTTTCAAATTGCAGGTGAATTAATTCCTCCAATGCCACCCTCACCAACGAGTCAACGCATATCGCTTTTTAGTTTTCAACATGACCAAACACGAAAATCCTTTCTCAGACATATAGGCTACGTGGTGATCATGAGCACCAGTTGTGGCAAGGCTTTGAATGCAATTCCCTTATGCTCTGGGGATTCAAGCAAACCAACCCAATAATCCCCATAACAGATCTGCTTTGAAAGGTCCTCTGATAAAAACCATGCTGAAGGGAATTTTTTCTCGACACTAACTTTTTTTATAAACCAGGTTCTTTAAACTACGAAGATGATGAAGCTGGATGTCCTGATTGAAATCATCTACAGATTTGCATTTACTTCCATCAAAGCAAAGCGCTTTTATACGTATTTCTTAGACATTCTACACTTTTACAGGTATTACCTGAGATGTAAGCGCATATTAGATGCTGGAATCTAAGGCCGCAACCAACTAGTACTTTTTTGTGGGGGGCAAAATGATTGTATTTTGTTGTTATACCTAAAAACTAAAAATGATTTTGAAAATGTCGAGGGGGCAATTGCTCGATTGCCCACCCACCCCCTGGTTGCCGGTCTGCTGGAATCAATACCAAAGTGCTAACAAACCAATAGCCTATCACAAATAGGCTGCTTCTGTACTTCAACTGGAAAGGCTTGCACTTCGACTGATAGTGCTACCCTGATCAGTGCTCGTGTGTCTGGCTTTCACTCGAGATTGAGAATGAAACTTTCGAAAGTACAGAAATTCTTGCAGATAAACTGCGCACAAGAGTACAGGACGCTGATGCAGAGCACTCGGGTGAATAAAACATGGTACCTCTCGGTAATATCTACCCTTTTAAGTCATAGACGCAGTTAATTGCACCATAGTACGGTTTCTCTGAAATGTTAAGTTGCGGACTGCTGTAGACGTAACGTTGGAACGCTTGAAGTTCGCCATTTTATCTACGATTGCTGATATGTGTTGTTGGGTACAAAAACAAGATAAATGCACGTTACCAGAGGATGCAAAAAATTAGGAAAAATAATTAACCCCTCTTCTATCGTTAACCCTTGCAAAACTTTCATTCACCTGGGGGTGAACCATTCCCCCGAGTAAGAAGCACCGGCTTAATGCACATTTATTTTAACGAAGTGCAAACCATTACGCTACACAATGATTTGCACAACAAAGTCGGTAAGGAGCCTGACGCCAGGTGACGTCTCCAACAGGATGTTTGTCAATTAATCTCATCCCAAGGACCATCATTTATGTTATCAGAATCTGCATCTGAACTGCCACCTGGGTCAAGCTTTATTTTACTGTAGCTAGCGTATTGTTTACAATGATGAAACTGGTTTCGTGTCGTCCGTTTTTTCCTGATTTTTTGTAATGCTGGAGCCGTTTGCTGCCAATGAAAATGCTCCAACCAGTGGTGGGGAGATTGGGGCTTTTTCGAGGAATTTTTGTGGCCTTCTAACCATTTGCTTGCTGACAAATGTATTTTGGTTGCTAGTTTTTACTATTTTTTTGCTAGATTTTACAGTAAATATTCGAGGCTAACGCAAAATTTTTCGTCCCGCCAAAAGACCCCGAGCCCAAAACTCCTGGATAAAGCAGCGCATAACATGCTATAAACATGCTTTTCAATATTTTATTTATGCGTTCTTTTTATATTGCGACCTAAATGATACTCAGTTAACTGAAATGTGGCCTTCGACTAGGAACAGTTCATTTTCTTTATCTGTAAGATTGTTGTGAAGACCCTGGTGATTACACAAACATTAGTTTGTTTGAGAAAAAAACTGAGATCATTATCAGTGTTTCATAGCGTTAAAAATTTTAGTTTATTCAACACCAATCAAAATGCCAGAAGAAATGAAAAATCAGAAGTTCAATAACAAAAATTGCTGCGATCACGCATTGCTTGCATCTTACAGAGTACACAGCACAATCAATTATTAAGCCTTTTGTGATGTAATAACGGCCAAGAGCTGTGCAAAGGTTGAAGCATCAGGTTTGTACAGTTATGGGGTTATGCCGCCTAAACCCAAAAAGCCAGCCAAGGGGGACCACGCACCCAAGGCTTTGTCGCAAAATCAACAAAGAGGGAAGTCGAACGCAGGAACAAAACAACCAAGAAAAAATGTGCGTCCTAAAGAAAATGAGCGTCCACGGAAATCTCCTGCAAAGCACAATCGAAGACCCAAGCCTGCTCCAAACCTGCAGCAAGAAAGTTTTAGCCTGTCTGGCAATGAAGAAGAAATACAGCTCTCCAACATTTTTGTAAAGAAACTCCAAAGAGAGTCGCCAAAAGAGCTTAAGAGAAGGCGGAAACCAGCTAAAGGAAAAAATGTAAACAGGAAGTTAAGAGATGATTCAGAACTAGGTAGGTCGGTTAATATTGGCCGACCATCACCAATGTCACCAACTCGTGAACTACATAGGTCATTAAAATTAGGTCGTAGAACCAAACCTTTAGCTAAAAACGACTGGACGCCACCAACATCTCCTAGCACAGACCAAAAGTTTTTGTCTTCCTCTGAAAGCGACAGGAAACCTAAAAAATCCGTTAGAAGGCGCAAGCAGAAATCATCAGAATCAGAAGATTTGCCTAGATATTCTTCTGTTGGTGATGCCAGAAGACGGAGAATTCCAATCGAGAGTGACAAGGAACTTACGAAATCACCTAAAAAACGCAATCAGAGACGGAAGAATTCAGCCAATGGTGTTATTAGGGCTAAACCTTCTCTTGGAGATGGCGAAAAACAAGTTTCTTGGTCAGTTCACAACAAAGGTCCTGAAATTTCATTGGGAACAGACCGACCAATCAAACCAATGGTGGCTCGGGTACGCAAAACCAAGCCAAACGTAGATGATATGCGAAACAAAAAACACTCCCGTGGTCATTCAAAGCCTACTGTGCCGGTTAGAGTCGAAGGAAAGGATAGAAGACAGGAATACAAGCCTAAAAAGCGCAGGCCTCCCAAAAAAGAAATCGAGTTCGAAAGTCCCACTTCGTCGTCCGAAGAAAGTTTCAGCAGAGCAATGCCTATGCCTGAATATGATCAAAGCTTTTTCAGAATGTCAGACGATGATGACGAGACCGAATACTCTACAGATTACTACGAACACGATGAGCCTGCTGCGAGTTCTGAATCCGAGCCAGAACTGACTCGAAGAAAGAAGAAAGGAGGCGTTTTTAAGAGGTTATTTCGGTTTCTGCGAAAAAACAAAGAAACCTGATAAGAAATACAACGCCATCTGTCTTTCTGGATCACTATTTCAAGTTAGTTGCTAAATACTTCAATCACCGTGATTATGCCTCTGTCAACAGTTTGGTAAACTTGTAAGTAAATCTGCAAGTTGAAAAACGTTGAAATATCTTTAAGAGCAATGAAAGGCTGTTTGAGCAGTAGCCAAAATTTTGAAAATATTTTGATAATAAAGGTTTGTTTTGTAACTGAAACAATAAGAAAAAAACATTAATTCGTTAATTCCCCAAGGTTGAAATGTCGTGCTCTTCAATCTCTGCCTGCTTATTTCGATATACAGATATATGCACATATATGAATATATACAGTAGATGCAAGCTTTTCATCCTTAGGCTAGTTAACCTCAATGCAGTGTTGCATTCTAACATTAGCAGCGTGAAACTGGGATCAACTAAGAAGAAAAAGCGAGCCAACACAATCTTTATCTTTTTTGCTTGAGAACTTGCCCAGTAAATTCGTCACTGCTGATCGTGATTCCGAAATATAAATGAAAAAAATGTTTGTAAAGCATCGAAAGAACTTTTTGTTTAAGTATGCGTACCTGTTGCACTACACCTAAGGAAATTTTTACGGAGTAATTCATCGCAGACTCTTAAATAATAAGGAATTTATCCTACAAAATCAGCATGCTGAGCAAATAGACAATTATTTGAAGGCAAGTGTATAATACTCGTGATGTACGTAAATATCGGAATTAGTATCGAAAGTTTTTGAAGCACTGCATCAAAATTTATATACCAGATCAAATGACTTTTTGTGAAGAAGTAGCACGTCCTCGGTAAAAAATATCTTCCTAAGAAGTGTTTCCAGTGAAAGTTTTAATACCAATGTACAACCAGCACGATGATACTCGTGAATGTATGAGAAAGAGTCTCACTGGGGATAAAAATGTTTATTTGTTAAAGTTACCCGACTGCCCTGATTTGATTTTAACACACTCTAATGCTTGTTTTAGAATTCCTTGACCTGGGTGTCATTAAATGTGGTTTATTTTTCCTCAGGTTTGTTTCAAGAACAGCAATCAATTAAATTTAATTTTGCACACAACAATTGGGACGTGGATATATAATTTGGTTAGAATGTCGAAAGTAAACCACTGACGCCATGGTTTTGGTACTTGCAACGCTGCAAGAGTTGCTGCCTCGCCGACAAAGACGCCGCGATGACGACGCGCTTAGTCTTATACGCATTTCGTTGCATGATTTATTGACTCATGTAAATGTTCTGCTGTTGTGGTCACTTTTTCAATGGAGTGACACCAGAAATAATTATTTTTCACCTGATGAGTAACTTCACACTACTTGCTCTATGGATGTTGAACGAACTCCGCACTACTGCACGATAATTTGTTTCTTTACGGGCAACAGCCTGAAAATAAGCTTTGCAATGTGTTTTCTACTTCCGTTGTGATTTTTCGCCAAGTTGAGAGGTCTAAGGACTTATGTCTGGAAGTTTTATTTAGCTTGTACAATTTCCACACTTTTTAAACTGCTCTAGCTATTTGACTACTCTCGAATCACACACGTAATTTGAGTGTTTTCTGTTCCCCACTTTATAATAGTCTACTTTAGAAAACCTATGACAGAAGATTTAACCTTCAAAATAGATTCTGACCAAGATCAATAGGTTTATTCCAGGGGTTTTCAACCTTTTTCCCGTTAACTACTCCCGAGTCATAAAACAATCAACCTGAACCACGAGTAAGCTGGCACTAAATTAAGTGGTAATATATTGACTGACAGTTAGTAACTAACAATTTTAAATGGTATTACAAAGTATATTAACAAAAGTATTTATTTCAAACATTGAAAACTCAACTGCCATCCAAGTACCCCTGGAAATCTTCCTGTGAACCCTTGGGGGTTCGCGAACCCCAGGTGAGAAACCCTGGTTTAGTCGATTGAGCATCTATTTTTTGACTTCTTAGTCTTTTATTGTTATCAGACGAACTTGAACAGTTTTTGATAAGTCATATATAGATGATTCTTATTTTTCATTAATGTTTGAATGCTGTATTTTGTTTAATGCACGCAAAATTGGCAAAAGGTATTCTGAAAAATCGAAAGATAAACGATTATTTTTTCATGAATTAATCAGGCTTGATATTGCGCTGTAAAAACTAAAGATTACTGAAAACTTGTGAAATTACTCTCAATTACTTATGAATAGAGACATGCCGTTGATTTCAAATATATAGAGGCCATTTATACTACAAAACTTTAGCAAAAAAGTACTAATCGTACTTTGTTAGTAATCCTCCCCATATCCTCAAAAAGCCCTGTGACATAGTGTTGATTTCAAAAAACAGATCTTCAGTTATAAGTCATATGTTTGGACAAGCGAAGAGTTTTCAATCTGAAATAAAATAGAGTACATTTCTATTTTTATTCTATACTTGGGAGCATTACAAGGTCGTGTAAAAGCAATAACCCAATTATATCATCCGTTGTTGCATTTCTGCTTCTCATATGAAATCTAACTAGGTAAAGTCTATTTACAGCTTAATCATAATTTGAAAAACAAATGGTATTGCGATCAGCGCAGTTCAGTGAATATCAGCTGAAAAAAAAGATTAAGCTCACAGTTGCTTCTTTGAAGAACGCCAGTTATGACAGTATGTCTTTTGAAGTAGTGTAAAGCCTTTTTTTCCCATACGTTGAAAACGTACAAGTCGTAACTTACTTTTATACGGAAGAACATGTGTCGACCAAGGGCAAAAAAGTAGTTCAAAACCTTTTGACTACGGATGCTCGTATGGACAGAGGCAATGATTGTTAGTGATTAAAAAACAGCCGATATTGCGGAAACGTCACAACAAAAGACTAGGGAAAGTTGTCAAAACCAAAGGTTTATAGAAGCACGGAAAAGTAAAACTTTACAATTAATCCGTATCTATAAAAGAATGTCGGTGAATTTCCAAGATTATTGAAAATATAAAAATATTACAACGAATAAGAAGTTGGAACAAGCCTAAATACCGTAAACTTCTACAAAACTTCAATCGTTATTTTCTAGTGCTTGCGCTTTTTGCGTTTTTGATAAAATATCTTTATGCTAATTTCGAAATCTGTCTGTGGAATGGATATTTGTAAGCATTCATATTTATAAAGTAAAAAGTGTAAATAGTGATAGGTGAACAAACATGAATTATTGGGTAATTAGCCATAAGCGTACGAGGCGGGGGGGCGGCCGCCTTCCGGTCTTGAAAAATTCAGGGCAAACTCTGTTTTCAGGGCAAGCACAAGTTGCTCAAAATTCCTGAATAATAAAAAATATTTCAGAACAGTGAAAAGTTCCAGGGCAATTCTATTTTTCAGGGATTAGCGCAAGTTGCTCAAAAATCCTGAATGATGAAAAATACATATTCAATACAGTGAAAAATTGCAGGGCACACTCTGTTTTTCAGGGCAAGCGCAAGTTGCTCAAAAATCCTGAATAATAAAAAATATATAATCAGTACAGTGAATTCAGGGCACACTCTGTTTTTCAGGGCAAGTGCAAGTTGCTCAAAACTTCTGAATAGTAAAAAGTATATTCAACAAAGTGAAAAATTTCTGGCCAACTCTGTTTTTCAGGGCAAGCACAAAGTTGCTCAAAAATCCTGAATGGTAAAAAATATAATCAATACAGTGAAAATTTTCAGGGCAAACTCTGTTTTCAGTGCAAGCGCAAGTTGTTAAAAATCCTGAACGAAAAAGTATATTCATTACGGTGAAAAATTTCAGGGCAACTCTGTTTTTTTCAGGGCAAGCGCAAGTTGCTCAAAAATCGTGAACGGTGAATAAATTTTCAATACATTGTATATATTCACTTGGGGGTGATCCGTGTAATTTGGGCTAGTGTACTTTGTAATCTGGACCCAAGTCGTGATTGGTTATAGTGACTTTGATCTGGACCAAGCCCTCGTTTTCTGTAAAATTCGAACAATTGGATGTCGGTAGTTCAACAGCTTGATATAAGAATTCGATAAATCTTTCTTTGTTCGTTTCCGAGTTTCCGCTGGGTAGAGGTGCAGGGTGTTAAGATGATAGATTTTTTGATTAGCAGGAGTTTTAGAAGCGGGCAGCACGGACGTGTAGATTGCTTGGCTCCTTTCAGTGCGCGTCTTTAAGTGCCTTGCTCAAGCGCACAGCAGCGATAACACAGGCAGGTTTAGGGAGTCAGACCTTTCGATCCGGAACCGTCGCTTGTAAGACATTGCGTCGCGTCATCAAAGTCGCGTACATATTTGCATCAGTAAAAGCAATCACCGTAAAGTTTCTTGTCTGGGAGAACGCAACACGCAAGGAACTTCAACTCCTTGAGTTGACAAGCAAGGTAATTACAGAATTTGCCTGTAACGGCACCTCTAGGGGATTGCATAAAGAACGTTATTGCCGAATTGACATTGTAAGCGAATTGAAATGCATGTAAAAGATGCCTTCGCGACCAAACCAAACGTAACGTTATGGACGAATTGACGTTACAGACGAAGCCGTTATAAACGAATTCAACTGTATAGTACAGATTTAAATGAGGTTTCCGACCCCATTCCGATTAAACTAAAAAGTTAGTTTCAGGGCAAATTGTTATTTTCAGGGCAAATTTTTTCGCCCCCCCCCCCAGTAAATAGCTTTCCCGTACGCCTATGGTAATTACCACCAAAGAGCGGGCCCGAATCCAATTCCATGTTCAACGTCGCTAGGATCGAGTACAGGTCAGGTTCTAAATAAAATCAGTTACGCGAGGCTCTGTCCGAATTCAATCGTCATACCTATTGAATTCGAGTTTAACTACGAGTCCACAGTTTTCGGTCTAGAGTCCTAGTCCAGGTCCAGTACCAGAAAATTGGTTGCAAAACTTTAGAACCATAGTTTATAACGGCACATGCCAATAGATGGACAAAATTTGGCTATGTACTTGTAAGAAAGCCACCACTCTCGAATTCAATTGAGCGTGTTTCCAGGAAAAACTACTTTCAACCACAATTAAATGTTGTTACCCATTCCTCAACACAAAAATCTTCATCACTGTTATATCCAAAAAGGCTTTGTAAATGCGGTATCAATTGATCGAAATCAGTGAAGCGCAGCATAGCCGTAGCAAAAGAGGAGAAAAGCGGGCGCATACTCCGGGTGAAGCGATTTTAGGAGAAGCAAGATCGCAGGGAAGGAAAAATATATACCACTTACGATGCGCAAAATCACGAAACGTGAAAAATCTTCCACCTGAAACACTATTTTCATACGGTTTTCAAGAAATGTGCCTGAATGCTTCACGTTAAGACTTTTTCGTGGCATGCATAATTTGTTATTTCTGACGTGAAAGTATTTTGACTCAAAAACAGTGTGGTCCATACGAAATTACGAGATCTTTCTCGCGGCGATTACAGCATTAGACGTAGCGCAGCAAAGCACTCAGCCACCACAAAATAGGGGTTTTCGTAATACGTTTGTGTATTTCCCTGCCTTTTTTTCTATTCATCTTAAAACTGCTTAATCTTACGTCACGGATTTGCAAGGCTGAATTATCAACTAACAGGGGTGGAGAAGTAGCAGTGGATTGTAATGTTCTACAGGCACTACGGACTGCAATTTCTTTCACTGAAATAATGTAGAATGTGCGGACAGATAGTCTTTATCAGGTCAGGCCAAGTTGAATGGTTTTATGTGAACAGTAAACTCATACAAGTTCCTCCGACGAAGCAAAAAATCATTTTCAAGCATTGTGGAATATGTTGCGCAACGTACGTCAGTGACATCAATGATGTAAAGATGATGTGTTTGACAAATATTTCAGAAACAGTTTCCAAGAACTCGTGAAATATTATCGTTGAAATATTTTGCATGTTTACTTTTTATATATGCCCGCAAGCAATTAGAATCACTGAGATGCAGAAAAGTGCAAGAAACAGACTTCATGCAAAGTACTTAAGACTTACTGATTTGAAAAAAATGATCGACAAAGTAAATTTCCCAAAAAGTTTTTGCCAGCATCACATGACTTTTGCAACACGTTTGCAAGCGGTTATGTCGTTTTAGTGTGTTGCCTCCGCTGCTTGAACCTCTACTTTTCTGTGGTTTAAAAGCTATGGGCAAATTTCAATGTCATTTTTACACTAGCGTTGTAGCTTTAGTAGGTTTTTGCATTAACTAGGGGCTTAATTTTAAAAAACAGAGGTGCTTGACGACCTTGCACTTTGCCAAAAAACAAAAAAATGACCAATCATTTAAGGTCATAAAGCAAATCACTTTAGATTACAAGTATTCTTTTTCTATGGACAGTTTAAGCAGCTGTAGGCTACATGGAGCTGGGAAAATACTACGTTGGGTTATTCTAGGTCACTTTTTACATACAAATGGCAAAAGCATTTTAATTGGCTGGAAAGCGAAGAAGTTACCAATAAATCGCACATTTAAGTTCAATTAATTTTGTAACCTCAATTTAGCGAGTCCGAGTGGATATCAGTGAGCCAAGTTCATGTCCGGGTCCAACACCTTATGTCATAAGGTAAGCCTTTAATAAGGCTTATGAAAGGGTTTGAGATAGAACAGCAGTGCAAACAGGAACTTGGACTCATAAAAAAACTGGACTCGAGTTAGCGTCAGATAGGGAACTACACAACACTGCAAGCATATACCCACAACATCATCACTGGTATCCAATTGTCGATGGTAATAGATTGATACACTGTCTATCGAAAGGAATCCTTTCCCCGCAAAGAATCAGACACTAAGATCTTACAGTCAGGGACGGATTTAGGGAGCACGGGGCCCTAGGCCATCTTAGTTTTTGGGGCCCCACGCAAGTGTGACCTATTTGGCCGTTTGTGCGAAAAGCGTGAAAGTATGCCCCTCTTGTGTGTAGTGCCCCCTCAAAATCTATCTTTTGTGGTGCCGACTTTGGTTCCACAATTGCCTTAGATCTTCAACAGAAATTAAAGCCTTTCCTACATTCTTCTAAAGAACAAATGGCATTGGGATCTTTTCTTGGAATTTATAGTTATTTCGTAGTTCAGAAGTTATCTTCGTTAAATTTCCGCGATTATGCGTTTTTAGTAGGTTTGTTTTTCGGATATAAAGGTGTTCACGCGGGACAGTGTCGCCTCCCTCAAAAATATGGTCTAGTTGTACATCTGATTATTATCTGTACGTAAACTCCTTTTTTGTATTAATTGCAACCTCTAACTTTTTAACCAAACAAGCACAATCAATTCAGTGGACACAGAGTTTGTTCATGCCGTTTTGAAATTGTCATTTTCCAAGCAATAAAAAAGATAGTGTTTTCATCCTCTACACCATGGGTCTCCAAACTACGGCCCCCGGGCCAAATCCGGCCCGCCAAGCCATTTCATCCGGCCCGCGAAGACAGTTTGTCAATAATGTAAAAAGAATAAATTTACAAAAGCTTATTGATTTGGCAACATGTAACATATCCCGAAACAAAGACAAAGACAGTAAGATGTCCGGCCCTCGGATTATTGTGTAAAAGCTTATGTGGCCCTCGGACAAAAACGTTTGGAAACCCCTGCTCTATATCATAGGCCCACAGGCGTACGAGGCGGGTGGCGGAGGGGCTGCCGCCCCCCGGATTGAAAATTTTCAGGGCAAATTCTGTTTTCAGGGCAAGCGCAAGTTGCTCAAAATTCCTGAATGATAAAAAATATTTCAAAACAGTGAAAAATTTCAGGGCAACTCTGTTTTTCAG
>Ga0210059_1013257_pt1 | contig 12348 bp, 6 predicted proteins | sample Ectturendosymbi2_FD_188042 | JGI IMG/M metagenome (GOLD analysis project Ga0210059, IMG submission 188042) | Ecteinascidia turbinata endosymbiont from Florida, USA - Sample 2 (SPAdes) (version 2) | ecosystem: Host-associated > Tunicates > Ascidians > Unclassified | place: Key West, Florida...
TTCAGAAAGTGACGAACGTACAAGGGAATGAACATGATGAAAGTGAATGAAACACACGGTCATGCAGTTTATGAGAAGATAAAGATACTACACTACTTCAGGTTTAATACAGAAGGGTTAATATATTTCCTGCTAATTTCAATTTCACATATACTGGCAAGCTATGCCGCAATTTGGTATAAATTTTTTTCATGTAATAAATTTTTCTAAGGTACAAAATGTCCTTCATATTTCCGTAATGTCTTGAATTAGTAGAGTAAGTATCTTTATGTAGGAGGGTTGGCGCTAAAAAGGATCTTGCCTAGGGTGCTCACAAGTCTATCAATAGTCCCTGTCAGGACCAGCGAAGCATGCCCTCCAGGCCATACCAGGCCCGTGGCCAGGTTTTGAGGTTTGGAGGGGCAAAATACATTTTTAGGGGGGGAACGATTTTGTTTTTATTATATTTTTAAAACAAATTTTTCTGGGAGCAAGAAAATTTGGGGGGAACAAAAGAAATTTAGGGGGGCACTGCCCCCGAATGCCACCCCCCCGTGGCTACGGGCCTGGACCATATTTTATCAAGCTCACTGCAAAATTTTAAGGATACCGCCTCTGTTCTTATCATTATCTGATTTTTCCTGGCTGCCTTTACCCGAGTAGGTTTATGTGGAAGCCTTCCTGAATCATGTTTCAGTCACCACGTGTGGTCAGATTAGGAAACCGTGCGGAAACGCCAGCATTATTGGCGTTAGTAGCCTAATTAACCAGTAAGATTTAGATCATTATAGGACGTATCATCCAGTGGTGTGTTTAAGAGGAGCGAGTGAGGCACTTGCATCGGGCCCCAATAGCAAATGTAATGTGTAAGCGCCTTGCTTTCAAAGGGGCCCCCACCAGCAACTGTAAAACTAGAGAAGTAGGGGACGATGCCAGGTTGCTAGTGCTTAACTTTTATGCGTTGCTAGCTTTATCTTCCCAACTTTGAGTGTTTTTACAGTTGTGTATCGTCAATATCCTTTTGTATTTTCTGTTATGTCAGTCATGACGTAGTCCCAGGAACGTATCCCTGCGTGGCCCGCATATCCCCTTCCTAAGCTTGATGGAAAGGTCTTATAACGGTTGGTTGAGTATGATGACGTCATCAGATGACCCTTTCCAGCCTTGCTTCGGGACCCCAACCCTATGTCCACCACTGGTACCACCTTAATGTATGTAACAAAGAGATACCAGTTAGTGCGCAACATAACCAACATTGGTGACTTTCGGGAATGTAAGAACTTTGTTGTGCATGCAGAACGTGGTCGATTGCTACGACACCAGACTGTAAAAGATTTTTGAGACCTATTCTAGAATTTTTGCTATGACGCCTGTTACTTGTGTAGATAATACAGTATTTTGATGAATTTGGTGTCCACATGAACTCGGCATGCATCGAATAAATTAGTTTGATGTAAAAAATCGTCCTTAAAAGGTCGTTTGGGTGGAGGGGTGCTGGAATGGACCTTGCTTAGGACGTACAGGCAAATGTAAGATGTACAAAGAGCAAAGAGAATGTGTTTGTTTACGTTTAAACAGATCGTGCCACGGTTGATTAAGCAGGATGACCAATGATAGATTTACGCATAGGCCAAGTAGGCCATGGCCTAGGACAACGCGTTGTTGGGGCCCCGTGCAACCGGAATGGGACAATTCGGCGATGCCGTTTCGGCGTCGCTGAATTTTGTAATCTAAATTTTCGGCTTTGTAATCTAAACGTCGAAGAACAGTAGAATTCGCCTGTAACGATTTCGGCTATAACGTCACTTCGACCATAGCGACGCTTTTCGTCGGTCCCTTGAAGTGACGTTATAGGGCAATTCTACTGTATTTCAAAAACGCATGTTACTCATATAAAACATTTCCGACCACCATCGCCGGAAGGTCCCATCGCCGGAAGGTCCCATCGCCGAAACGGTGTCGCCGAATCGGCGTCGCAGAAACGGCATCGCCGAAATGTCCTAGACCCCCACGCAACTCCTTCCTATGGCGAATCATTATTAAAATTTGCGAAACTGCACAGAGGCATAACTTCAAATTTACTTTGAAATGAGCGAAAATGCAAACGTCTAGACCAGGGTTTCTCAAACGGAGCCCTTGGCTCCCCTTGGGGCCACAGAGCGGTTCCCTGGGGGCCACGAGCAGAGGCCTTCACTAGGTAGCTTTACCGTGATATTGCATAATCCAAGTGCCACGATATATTAAGTATTCTCCAGTTAAACGTGGAAGGGGCCACGGCTCATGAAAGTTTGAGAACCACTGGTCTAGACTCTTACCAGTGCAGTAACAACACGAGAATATTGTTTGCTACGCAATATGAGAATGACAATGCTGCTTTTCATCGGAGTTCTACAGTGTCTAACGGTCTTGCGTCGGGGCGAACTTTTTGTCAGTGGAAGATTAAACACCAATTAAGAAAGTACTGTGTGAAAGGTATGATATTGAGGAAGATGGTTGGGCGCGAGAAAGATGCAGCCATGCAGGCCGTCTGAATGAAAGTAGTTACAAGCAGTAGCGTAACCAGCCAGCGCAAAAATTTTTAGGGAGTCATATACTTTTATTTCAAGCGAGCAACAGTATTCTGTTCGAGACACTGCCTGTCAAAGCACAAAATGACAAGATATACTAGAAATTTGGAAGGGGCGTGACCCCTTGGCCCTTCCTGGCGACGCCTTTGGTTGCAAGAAAAGAATGAAAACAAAGAACAGTACTTACTTGATGTTCAATCTTTCACGAACAAAAAGCTCGCAACAACGCAAGACCGCCAGACACTGTAGAACTCCGATGAAAAACAATATTATCAGTGTTGGATGCTACGTTGGGTTGTTACCAACTAGATTGCCCGCAAACAGAGCTTGCTTATTGAAGCTCAAGATCAGGGGTCTCAAACGCGCGGGGGCGTTTTTTGCGGCCCGAGAAAGCTTTTTGGAAATTTTCATATAATTAACATATAGGCTACGTTATTTGGTTTAGTCACCGGTTTTTGAAAGTTTTCGGCTAGCCAGTAAACAACTTCCTTTCAAACGAACGTAGGGACGGCTAGAAATGATTTGCCTATAACTCATGACACCTTTTGCACGAAATAAGATGTAAACGCTGTTTCTGGTAGCGTTCAGGTACCGCCATTATTGCGTCAGCGTCATAATGCGGCCATTGGGTTACTTTATAATCTTCATTTGGCCCTCGGATCAATTTGAGTTTAAGATCCCTGTTCCAGATGTAGATGTTAGTTAAAATCAGCTAAAACAGTCTCTTGTGAGTTTTACTTGGAAAAAGTGTCTACATTGGGATTACGTCATATGGTTAGCTAAGGGTGTTGCAACAATACTGTTTTGCTGTGCAAAACTTGTCTTCATTCTGTTTACCATCAGCCTATATCATAGAGGATTAAAACACTATATTTTGTATTGCATGGAAAATGACAAATTAAAAACGGCATACATAAATCTTGCATCCACTGAATAGATTGTGCTTGTTTGGTCCATAAAATATGTGGTTACTATAACAAAGGAGTTTACGTACAGTTAATCAGATCGACGAGACGATATTTTTGATGGCGGTATCATGGTCCCGCATGAAAATGTATATATCTGAAAAATAAGCCCACAACAAACGCTAGAAATCACGTAAATTTAACGAAGAAAACTTCTGAACTACACAAAAGAGCTATAAATTCCAAGAAAAGATCTCATTGCCATATTTGTTTTTGAGAATGTAGGAAAGCCTTTAATTTCTGTTGAAGATCTACAGCAATCGTAAAACCAAAGTTGGTTCAACAAAATATAGATTTTAAGATAGCTACATAGGTCACACCTGCAGGGAGCCCCAAAACCTAAGATGGGCTAGGGTTCCGCGCTCCCTAAATCCCTCCCTGAGGACAGAGCCTTTGAGAGAAATTTTACCAGGAGGTACGAAGAGTGATACCGGGCTCCCTACCGCCAGGCTCCTCCATCGAAACTTTATAGCTTGTTTGTGTTGTAATCAGAACATTGATAAAGCAGCTGCCCTGCTAAGATTTACAAATAGTTAGGTTGCAATACTGGCAACTGCCTTACACTTGTAATTTTGGGCTTGATTACAGAAAAACTTATCATATGTAATTCCATCTTCCCGGGCCCCATTACCTACCGGGCCCAGGTGCGATGTATAGGCCTACCTCTAGTACCACCCCTCTCGTAGACCCTGCCTGAGGTTGACGTCATAAGTTATGAGGGGGCACTGCAAATGGATTTTGCCTAGAGCGCTGGAATGGTTTGCGCTGGCCTTGGCATTACGTACACAGAAATGAACATGTTCACCCACACCGGGTTAGCCATAGTTTTAGCGTCAGGACCTCTGATGCCTTGCTGAGAAACATTTGTAACGATTTTTTATATGATGCGCATCTTTACCTAACTTTTTTATCCGATCACTTCAAATGTCTGATGCTTTTTACAAATCTTCGTTTTTCCTCAATTTTTCAACGCTGCTGTATGATTGCGACCAACTACAATAGTTTTTGGTGCATTTTTTCAGTGTTCGCATCTCATCAGTATTGCTGCTTTTGTGTAGTAAAAGAATATGTGTGTGCAATGTGTACAAACCAAGCATACAAAAGGTAAAAAATATAAGTGGTAAAATGCTAATTGCCACGTCCTGCTTTAAAATTCAGGAAAATTAATTGGCTGTCGATTTCATGATAAATGCGTTGCAAGCATTTGAAAAATCGACAGTTTGCATGCCTCTAAGCGACAGTGTGCACCCCCATTAGACTTACCTTTAACTTTTTCTCTGTTGGGGGTTTGCCTCAAAGTTTTGATATTAGAATGCCTTCATTTCTCTCACACTACTGGATCCCTGCATTATGGTGGGTGAATGTCGCTTCAGTTGGGGTGCTGTTTGCTCCTCTCAATGTTGGTCGTGTGCAAATACCGATTCTGTAATGCGCTACTGTATGGCTAACCATTTTTTGTGCTCTTGTGTTGTATGATTGCGTTTGTGATATGGACCACGAGTCGGTAATAAAAACTATCATTCTTATGTCAGATTGTTTTATAAGTTTCCATGTTGAAATACAAGTTTTTGTAGAGAAGCCACCGGGAACACCAGCCTGCTCTTCGACAGCCTGGCGCCTTATGCTACTGGTTCCTTGATCGACTTCCATCAGGGAATTTAAAAGTTAAACAACTAGACCGGAGAGGAAAATAGAAAGTGAAAAGGCATCTGCCTACATCCAACCACTTATCTTAAATGTGCCTTGGTAGCGAATAATCTTAGTAGTGCTAACGAGTTGTACCAACTCCCAGAAACAGAATTTGATTTTCGGGTTTTTAGAGTTGATAATGCGCTCTGCAACCAAATAACAAAACGATTTTCAGCTGAAAGCAGTGAAAACGCAGCGCTACATGTTATTATTGAAAAACAAATCCCTAACTTGAGCAAATTAGTGCGATTTCACGAAATCATGTTTGAATTTGATTGCAAGCAGCCCAGCAGGTAGAACATGACCAATGAACTCTGAATGTGTGTGATTAATGAAACTCTACCGTTGCGAAAGTGCAACGCATAGCAAAGATGTTCGTAACTCCTGATTCAGTCATGAAGTTCCGCATAAAAGTGTGACCGTGATTCAGCCGTGCGGTAATTTTACCGTCACCTGAACAAAGGACAGGTAGGGCGATTCTTTTCTCCACACCAACGTTTCCACCATACCTTTTACGGTAAAAATCCAGTGCACGTCTTCGTGTTTTGTCGTGCATGACGTGATGTCGCTCACAGTTGGCTAACGAGCTGAGCCCGCCGGCAACAACCGTCCGTCTTGCTGAACAAACGTTAGCAAGTGCGTGGTAATTACAGACGCATCGGCGGCCGATTTCTAATTCCAAGCCTGGTAATAATTCACTGTAATCCTAAAAACGCATTAACCATTTCGAAAACATTTCACTGAGTTTGTCACTACAACCTGACGGCTAGTTTCAAACCTGGTAAATTGAAAATGTTTGCCAAGCAGTTAAAACTTTCAATGTGACAAAGAATAGAATGACAAGGGATGGTGGTTAGGTGTTTGAAGTATTCTGAAACAATTTCACAAGGAGCAGTCTATTGTTCAGCTGGCAAGTGACCATTTTTAGTAAACAAAAGCACTGCTTCGGACAGCTATTTGCGAAAGGATGTTGGTCGCAAAGTTTGAAACGCTTCAGCAAACACTGTCCGTTCACGGACGTCCCGCTATTGTAACGCCGACGCACAAATTTCCGTGTCGTCTTTCTCATGTGACGGAGAAAAATAGCGTCTGGCAGTGTGAACAATGGAAACCGATCTCAACCAAGAGTCAAACAAGGCTGTGTGGGTCTTTCGCATCAGTTTGTTTTAAGCGCAGCAGTCTACCCTTGGCTGTTGCCCAGAAACTGCGCTGCGAGCGCTGGCGCAGATCAAAGCCTACGCCGGTGACATTAATGACAGCAGCGTTTTTCCTGCTAATGCCATTAGCTGCAACATAGCTCCCATTAGCTGGAAGCGAAACATCACTAGTGACGCCATCTCCCGAGCTGGCACTTTCGGGGTGTTTCGTTTTAATCTTTCTTAGGCAAACGCCAGATTAAGCAGATCTATTGCCAATTTAATCCCAGGGGATTTGTACAAGTAACACAGTCGCACGTCCGGGCTTTCGACAAGTGTTAATATCACCCGACGATGGTAGACAGGTTAATCATCAACACAGCAGACCCTGTGGGACAAGAGAGCAGTCGACTGCTCAAGTGGCTTCTTGTTTGTTTAAGCGAACAAGCGTCGTCGTCGTCCCACACTCGCTGTGACTGGTGACACAGGGTTGGCTTCGAGTGAGTCTTTTGCTGTTGTAACTTGAAACAGTTGAAGTGATTAAAGAAAGCGTGAAGCATGCCATTAAACAGTAATGGAACTTTCTCCCATTTTATCACGATTTTTCAATATCCTTTAAATCTACCGGCACCTGGTGCTTGCGAAGTTGCACACCAAACAAGCGAAACGCATTGCTACAGTACAGTTCGTCGCCAAACTTGTGACAAGACCTGAATGCGGCGCGTCTCGCGGTAGCACAGAGTTCGTTTCACCGACATTACTGCAGGAAGTGGTAGAAGCACTAATATGACTTTTATTGTAAATTCACGAACTAGAAACCACCAAGCGTGTTTAATGTCACGCTTCATGAAATGAAACAGGTTCTACCACTGACCGAACGAAGTCTCACGTGCTAAACGGCAGAACACGATGAGATTGTGACGACACAGAGCTTTGTTTATTTCGTAAAAAAGGCACGGAATTGAAAATCGCAAATTTGACTTGTGAGAGATGATGAAGTTGCCTGTCGCCGAAACACGACCGAGTCTAAAACGTAAAAACAAGTCCTGGCAGCGAGCATGACTGCGTCGCATCAAAATTTTTAAAAACAATTCAGACGCAGACGGTACCTTCAGTAGCGCTGGAAAGCACACAAAGCAATTACGTTCTGAGTGATAAGCAAGGAGCGATTTCAGGTCGAGGATGCCGGAAGTAACAACACTTACCACAACACCAATGATAATTAAGGTTATGCTAATGACGGGTGCTGTTAAAATATATCAACACACAGTACAGGCGTTAACAAGCACATATAATCATTGTTTCACCCATGTGACCAAAGTTCAGAGTCCGCAACCACGTGTCGCAAATATGCTGTAAAACGAACAGGGTGCCGAGTAATACGGATACGGCACCTCATTTCATTCTTGCAAATGATCATTACGTGTTCAAAACGTCATACTGTCACGCTTCAGCAGCAGCAAGAAAGTAGCTGCGAAAAAGCAACGAGCCAAATATTCGCCAACAGGAAAAAACTAATCGAAAAAGTCACAAGTAATGCATTTGATGGTCGGACCTGCAACACATCGTCAGTTCGTCTAAGACAGATGCAACCGGATTTCATGAACAACGCAAAGCAGTGCGCTGGCACAGGAATGCGAAATGCTGGCGATTGGCCCCGAGTAAAAACATAGGTTTGTTCAGGAGTATGTACATAAACCTTGGATACACGCTCGACCGCATATGAATACGTACGTTAAGACAAAAACAGTTACGGCGGGTGTAAAACTGCTGTACGCTGAGGCTGGGCCAAGCCAGTGCTATTGAGAACGCGTCAAGCTGAAGCAGGGCTTTTACTGAGCAGTCAAGCGTGACCGAATACATTTGGCTCAGCCTCAGAGAGTAAATCAGTAGACATGCGGCACAAGATTGTCAACGAAAAAACCAAAATATTTACAAACCAGTTTCAGGGACAGTGGTGGTCGTCGTGTTATCAGAAAGTGGAAAAATTAAGAACAGCACCATTTTTTAAGTCGATTCATGAGATGATTACAAAACCGTAAAAAAAACGTACCGCGAGTCGGAATGCGCGCGGATTCAGCAATCCGCAATCTGAGCCGTTCCGGTTTGCGTGCCTGCCGAATGAAAACGTACGCCTAAAGCAAGATCCTCGAGCTGTGCCGGTGCCGCGCACCGATAGTCCTCCCACTGAGCGCGTGGTTAACATTCCTGACGCAGCACTCTTCAGTTCTCGTCTTCGCCGCCGTACATATCGGCCAGCTTCTTGAAGCGCGGTCCCCAGTTGTTCAGGTAGTTGTAATCTTGCGACCCGTCCGTGGTGCCGGAGTTGAGCGAGCTGAGCGATCCGGCGTCGGATCCCTGCCCCTCGTAGTCGAAAACGAGCAGCGAGTCGAAGGGAGGAGCGGTGGGGTCGTTGTCCGCCTGCCGCTTTGCCTGCGAACGGGAAGAGGTCGATCAAGTCAGACACAGCCTTTCTTGGAGTTTCAAACACAAACTCGACTGCTGGTGGTGGTAAGCAGAAAAGCTGGATTATGAAGCACCTTCGTTTCTTATCGCCTTGTTTACAACAGCAAGAATGCTGCTTGGATTTTCGGAAAACAGGAGTCTTTTTCATTATCAGGAAAGATTGGAACCAAACACAAGCTTATGCAAGAACGCAGCCAGCCGATTGACTGCTGCCGCATTGGTGCTTGTCATGACGGAGACAAAATCGTGTTAAACGCCGTTATGGGGATTTCCGCAATTTGCTTTGTAGAACCTCGCGTCAAACCGGGAAATGCAATCAACGCGGGTTTTCGAGCGTAGAGCGCAAAACGAGCTATTTCAGTCATTTCGAACGCCAACCGTAACTTCAGCAGGGACCGATACAGGAAATCTAATCTCCACCGCATTATGATCAACGCCTCGCGCTTTGATGGCTTGAAACGTTGCCTGAAGCAAGCAAGGGAAGAAATCACACGGAGAAGCGTTAGAAGAATGACTTGTGATGTAATCTGCTTAGAGTTTTTGGATATCGAGTTACAATGGCCAGGGCTTTGTGAAGTGGCGTTGGCGAGCCACTCGAACACTCACGCAGGTCCTACTGTTTCAAAAAGCAATAAGCGTTCGGAATACACTCACCATCGGCCCTTTCATTTACAATCGAAACCAACCCTGACCAATCTGCCTGGTTAACGCACAGCAAAGGCATCAGGAAATCCCTGCCAGTCCGTCTGATATTTTTACACAAACAGTAAGCCAACGGGTATTCCAGAGATTCCGAACTAACCGAGTCACAAAACGCGAAACGTTTTGATGTTTTGCACTACTACAACGTCGTTGAAAGACGGAAAGCATTGTATTGCAATAAGGTTTTTAAAATACTCGATAAAAAAACGCCTGAAAACATGCTCAAGGCAGGAAGAGGAGGCAGCATAGTAAACATGGTCAATTGGTCAACCACAGCGCCAGAACATGCGCGGCTACAACACAATGATTCATACACTGCGAATCGCAGCTTGTAAAACAAAAAATCTCACAAGGTAGTTAACTTACATCAGCAATGTAGTCGCCGATGTCGGTGTCCGGTGGTATCCTTCGAGGCTGGGGCACAGCGGCACTGCCGAGGGGAGCAGCGTCGACGCGTTTCGGTTCGGCCATTAGCGGAGGCGGTGACGTGAGGGTGTTGATGTCATAGCCCTCCTGCAAAAAATTTGTTGGTAAACGACCCACTGCTTCTTGTCCGGCAGTTACTGCTCACGTGTTACAAGTCAGCTGCCTCAGTTTTAGCAGACTAGCATTTAACTAATGTAATAAATTAACCTGCCTAAAATGTCCTTTCTTTCCTGAAAGTGCACGCTTTGAACACAACGCTCACCCATAGATAGATGGCACAAGTGAGCAAAAATCATATATTAACTCAAGACGTTGTTTAAACTAAGTGGCTGAACGAAACGAACGCCTGAAAATTCCCAATTACGCGCAGCAAATTATTAGATTCTTACGTTGTCTTCCTCTCCGCCGCCCTCATCATGGTAGGCCTGCAGGTTTTCGCGGACATCATCGTCATCAAACAGGGGTATCTTGCTGTCTTCAGCGCTCCGTCTCCGGCGGTAAGCGACGACCGCCAGCACAATGACTGCGAGATAACGGAGGACATTCGTTTACTGGGTTCGGCGCTGCTGGGAAATGAGGCGTGAGGCTGCTTCGCTACAGAATCGGGTTTTCGCACAAACCCTGATCAGCGCCAAGTCCAGAAAAAAGCTACACATTTTTTCAGGTTTTTACACTTTAAGAGAACAAGCGAAGATCTCTGTTCGACTCTCGTTAGAAACACTCCACAAAAAAAACTTAGTAAAGAGGGAAATCACCAACAAATATTGCAGCGAAATACGCTCAGGCAGCATGTTTTAACAAATAAACCTTCGACGGCACCCAACGCAAGCGATTGACAAAAATAAAACACGAGCTATGGCAAACACAAGCACGTTCAGGACTGAAGCAAACTCACTACATTGATTTCAATGTTGTTTCATGCACGTACTTCATACAGGGTTGTCAATTATTAACGTGAGCTCAGCTGGTGATTTCCACATCCGCCAGCGCTGAAGCGTACACTTCGCGCATAAATTTACAAGAATCCATAACCAAAAATTCGCAGCGTTTTCAGAAAAGCAAATGAATGCTTTGCGTCAAGCGATTTCCAACTAATAAAAACTTCACGGATTTTGCTTTATATCAACAGCGCTGAGTCAAATAAAAGACCTGAAAATCACCAGTGCAAAACATGCATCTCGAATCTCCACGCCCGCTGAGTTAGTCGAAGAAATGCAAAACTTGAAGTGCACACCGCCTTATAATCAAGCATGTTAGCCGCTAGTAGTGTGATACATGCACTTACTGAGAAGTATTAGAATCGCAGCAATAATGGCAATAAGCGCCGGTATGGAAAAGCCGGCTCCAGCGACAACAGGAGCTTGGCAAACTGGCTCACCATCAGCATTGCAGCTACAAAACAACAATCACACCGGTTGGTGAGTAAATGCGGAAGATCAAAGGTTAAAGAAACTTACTTCAGAAAAAATCCTAATGTGTGTCTTCAACAGGCCGACAATGTGGCGGCAGTATTTAAGCAATTTTGGTGCCGGGACCATTTTAATATACCTGCTGTATTTTTCCTTTCTTTTTCACAGTACCATGCAAGCACCCCTTCCATGACATGCGCTTGTTCAAACTGACCGCGAACAATTGCTATATCTGGATGTACATTAATTGCTGACGAGAAAAAGTTAACGATTGAAAGTTAACGATTGAAAGTTTCGCGGGAGGCTCAGATCAACAAACAGTGTATGACTTCAACATCATACAAATTCTCCAGTGCGTTTGATAAATTATTTTGATAATTATTATCAAAGTTACCACTGGCAATTGGAAAAGCAGTTTTAGTTGGTTTAGTCATGTCACTTGCTCAGAGTTAGCCCTGTCGAAATCGACACCTCGCATTTGATCACGATGCAGCTCTCTTTTGTTGTATTCTCTCTTTTGTAGTCGGAAACTTACTGAGGAAAAGTATAAAGATCAAAGCGAGAGCGACGATTAGAGCATGGTAGGACGCGTAGAAAGCAGGAGTCCGGCAACTGACCACGCCGTTGTCATCACATCTATTAAGTAGGGAACTGGTGGTGAGCATGATCGTGCTGGTGAGACACCGCCAAACATACCACATCATCCCTTGGTAAACGGGGATCATATTGTTGTGCAAATACCAGGTGTTTTCGGACCCGATTTAGGTCCCTAGAATCAATGAAATTGGGTCCCTACGGGTCCAATCAGGTACCTAAATTTTGCTTACAAAAAACCTGCAAATACCGTGCAAAAGATGGAGGTTATTTCAAGAAACCCCGTTTGGCGTCCATGGCTGGCACGCATTGCGCGTCAAATGCGTTTGTTGTTGCGTAAAAGTGTATTTCAGGTGATACGCGTTTGTTGCGACCTTAAAGCTTTGAACTCAGTTCGTGTGACTAGCGTTTTGCA
>Ga0210059_1013259_pt1 | contig 12347 bp, 6 predicted proteins | sample Ectturendosymbi2_FD_188042 | JGI IMG/M metagenome (GOLD analysis project Ga0210059, IMG submission 188042) | Ecteinascidia turbinata endosymbiont from Florida, USA - Sample 2 (SPAdes) (version 2) | ecosystem: Host-associated > Tunicates > Ascidians > Unclassified | place: Key West, Florida...
TTTAATCGAAGCGGAACGGGCAACTTTTTAACTATTGAAATCATTACATCCATCGTGTCAACGCTCGACGTATTTGCTACACCCTCCAATGACGTACAACATTTATTCATAAGTACTGACAGCTTCACCAAGCTATCGGAATCATGAGGCCTCACATCAGACAGCGCTTTTAGTTCTTGTTCGCAGCGCTGTGTGATAACGTGCGGCTGGCCATATTCACAGAATAGTTCGTTTTGAGCCATTCGGTACCCCTCACAAAGGTTCACCGACTTAAAGCGCTCAATTTCATCTCGTACTGCAGGTTCACAATGTTGCATGAGGAACAACAAGCGCAGCTCATCAGTTCTAGTCCTTTGGGTTCTAGTCCTTATGCGCTTCAAACTGACGCATTAACGTTTTGTAATTCATCGGATTTCCATCAAACTTTGTTATTACAGGTCTGGGCAAAAAGCGTTCACCAACATCCGGATAATCTATGTCATCTTGGCGAGGGTATAGGTCAGCACGCTGGTGATATGTTCCACGATGGTTTCCTACTTCGGGAGTATATTGAAACCCCTGTTCGTTATTACCGTCTCGACGAAAATTAACGTCGCACTTATTTCGATGCAATGATAATTCACGTTCGGGCTGCAGCTGCGTCTCATCACAACGAGAACGATCAAAACAAACGTACTCACGATTTCGTTTGGTTCCAGTCAGAAAACGTTTGTGGCTCGAGCAAGAAGATTCGCGTTCCCAAACTTCTGCTTCAACTGTAGCTAATTTCAAAGCTTTCTCTCGTCTATACGCATTCGAGCCTCTTCCTCGACGCGTAGTCTTTCTTCTTCAGCTTCTTCACGAGCTCGTTGAGCGTTTTCTTCAGCCTGTTCTCGGGCTCGTTGAGCGTTAATCCTTGTCCTTTCTTCAGCGCGGCGTTTCGCTCGATCAGCGGCTTCTTGAATTTTCTGACGCGCAAGCCCCCTTTCGGCATTAAGCTCCACAGCGGCCAATCGGGCCTTGACGACACTATCGCGATATTTTTTGCTGGTAGCACTCGATCGCGACGCGCAAGAGCGTACTGTATAAGAATCGCGATGCTTCTTTGATGAAGAAACTGACTCCACATCCGTAGGGAGGTGCTGTTCAAGATCAGCTACCCAGCGTGCGACATGTCCATCGTCGCCAGAAGTCGGCAGATCAATTTTATTCAACTTAGTCTGCGATTCTCCACTTTTCGACTTGGGCAAATCATCCATTGGTTTCACCGAAGTAGACAATTTGGCCCGTTCACTTAGTCTTTTCGCCACTTGACATTTCTAGGAAAGTATCATGCTTACACGTTTCCTCTTAATCAACCTCACTTGAATCGAGCTGGAAAGATGCACTTGACACCCGACCAGATTAAAGCGTTTCGAAAGATGTAGATTTACCCGGGCGATCGCCCGGCGTTTACTGCAGTACTTTATAAATTTGAACTCTCATCCTCGCCTGCTTCGTCGAACTAGACTCGTCGATCACAAATGTCCTTGCACCGAATGAAGCTCTATTCGTTACTGACAGCACAGTCGAGCACACTAATGCGAAGTTTCGAAACGCTGTGACTTCTGTCAGGTGATGTACACAGTAAAACGTTAAAACCACTGCACTTTTCCCACGAGGCCGACCACTTTATCTGCTACAGCAATGAGACTCGTCACACTGTTTATTACGTAACAGTAAGGAGCCGCACATCCTGTTCTTCTACCAATGAGAATCAGGTTTACTTGTGCGTTCCCAAGGAACAGCGCAGGCTAGTGGTTAAACGTACCAGAAAAATCTTACACCTATCGTTCAGTTACCAAAACATTATTTCCGAAGGAGCAAACGTGAGGCCGGTCAAGGCATGTGCGCCGCGATGAACGTTTTCTTTCATTCGCGCGAATTGATAAACTTTACCGCGAGCTTGAACATCAAGCGCCGGTTGTCTGGAAACTTGCCCAAGTACAGGCCGCCGGCACACGGTATATACGTGGCCGGCGTACGATATACTCGTACTTCAAATGCCAACCGTTGAGCGCTGGGTCGTATGTTTTCCTCTATAAAGTACGAACATTTCGTACAAGTCTCTAGTAACCAGAAACATATATTTATAATGTTCGCTGACGTTCGGTGTGGTCAGGAGAGCATTTCAAAGCAACCATGGTATATTTTGCCTGCAGTCACGGTGGTTTTGCCCACAGTAAGGCATGCGTTTCGCAGAGTGCGGAAATAAGATCGGCCTGATGTAACCATGTGGCTGATTGTCTGGTCACATTGCATTTCATTGCGAGCGGTTTCTAATGTAATGTGGATAAACAATCACTCAGAAATTTTCTTACTGAGTTAAAACCTGTCATGTAGAGATTTGATGATTTTTGCTTGAGCATTAATATTTTTTTCGACAGCAAGTAAGTGCTTCAGCCGTGTGTTCGACGTTGCTTCACAAACATTCGTTCTTGACAGATTTCAAATGACCTGTTAGTGTAAAGCATTTGTGAACGCATGCCAATGTGATGTGGATAAAAAATTAGTGTGAGGTGGAACATTATGTAAAAGTTGACGGTTTTGGCTGCTGCAAAATTGTTTTGTTTTCAACAGCAAGTAACTGCTGGAGCCATCTGTTCGGCTGCTTCAAAAACATTCGCACTTGGCAATGCGCGCTGCTTCACAAACATTCGCACTTGGCAGTCTTCAAACGGCCCGTTAGCGCAAAGCCTTTGTGAGACAGGAAGGGCATCGCGAAGAATAACACCCGTTGATTTGCCAAAAAGCAGTAATTCAGTGATCGCGACTTGTGATGTTTTCGCTGCTTCCCAACAATACATATCAATGGAGATTTAGAGTTCAACGGAGAACAATAAAGGTTGCTGCCAACAATAGCTCGCATTACACCCTTGCCGCTCGTCCTTTCCCATCGCAACAACGCCAAGCACCTGAACGTGCGTGTATAACTTTTTCACAAATCTCAAACCATATTTACGACCAGCTGATAAAAATGTTGTAGTTTTTGTCCTCTCGTTTCATGCACTACCATCTTGACACGCGGCTGCTACAAGGTAATCACAACATGTTCTGTGATATTCACATTTTTTCTGCAACAACAACAACAGCAGAAGCAGAACATTTCAATTCCAAGATCTGATAATTGTCGAATGCTCAGCCCACGTGCAAGTAAAATTTTGCGTTGTTTTTTTGTGCAAAGAAAATTTTGTGTGGCTTTTTCATGCGAAAACAAATTTTGTGTGTTTTTTCGTTGTACAATGTGTGTAATAATTTTTTTCGTAGTTCAGTTAGTGCAACGAAAACATCTATGAAACTTTTAAGTATCGAAACGAAAGTGCTGTACGTTTTAGTCAAATCGAAACCAAACTGAGTTATTTAGCGATCGGAAAAACAGCTGAACGCATGTGCGTTTTCGGACGGAGTCGAAAAGCAGAAATGCTGTCTAGGGCCAGGTGATATAATAACTGTTATAACTTTTCATCTCTACATTTTTTTAATTCAAAACTTGGCAGGATGCTTTGTAACAGCTATAGCAACCGTTTCTGCGAGTTTTACATTTTTCCCATTGTTGGAATAGGCGTAATACATTTTCAAAGTCAAAAAACAGACAATCCGCCCTTGTTTCAGGGTGTTTTATCTCTCCAAAAGAAGTGGAAAAATTATTTGATTTCGATTTTCATAGACTAAACAATATGACTAACGTTTTTGTGCAGAATTTGGGTTTTTATCGTGCAAGGTTTTCCATCCAGAGCTTTTTCAAACAACGCCTTGCCCACTCAAGCGCCAGCGCGAAAATCATACCGGCGTTCTGGCATCAGACAGCAGCCACGAATATACCGTGGACCGGCGGTTTGGGTAACACCACGACGAAGCACAACCAACTCCCTGCAATTATTTGGAATTTTTATTATGATGCAAAGAAGCTGCTTCAAGCAGATAATTGTATCATAATGACAAGTAATTAGATGGCTTCGTGAAGCCTAAATGATTTGTTTGCGTGCTTAGTGAGCGTGTTGGGTAAAGACAACATTTGTAGAATGTGTTTTTACTGTATCCCACGGCACGATATTTCCAAGTCGTTCAGTTACACCAGTAAGCAGTAATGTCTGGTAAAACACTACCTGGGAAACCAAAGCTGCCAAAACTTTCGACATATACAGTTGCAAGATTCAGAACTTAAAAGTTGGCTCAGTGCCTACGGCCTACATCCTGCTGATTCAAGAAAAGCCTTTTGCGAAGTTTGCAATAATGCAATCATAGCGAAAGATTGTGAGCGTAAAAAGCATAACTGGTAGCAAAAGCACTCAGCAGATAAGAATAAAGAACTTTTTGCATGTTCCCGAATGTAACACGAAGTTTTAAGTTGCAAAGACCAGACTTAGAAAGTTGTAGGGCTGAAGCAATATTCAGGTTTGCTTATCGCTGAGCATTGTTCCACACCTTATAAAAACATGCAACCATTTGAAAGAGACCGTCTCAAAATGTTGACTGAACGATAATTGTGGGCCGAAAACTGCATTGGCCAAGACCGGTATTTCCAGCCATATCATGCTTATTGAGAGCGATTGCAAGACAAAAAATTAATATATTGTAGAACGTTATAGATTTCTTTTAATTATGTTCAAATAACATATTTTTAACAGACTTTCACTGCTTTTAGCAGATTTTAGCTGAAAATTTATGACAAGACTTTTAGCAGAATCTAGCAATTTTTGTGACACCATTTAGCAGATTTAGGCCGCAACCATCTGGCAACACTGGCGGTCAGCGCGATACACTCAAGACTTTCACGTCACAATGCACACTGGAGAGAGCATGCAGAGTAGCAGAGAGTAAAGCTATAATAACACGGTTGCCTTGCCCACATTATGATTTAGCAGGTGTTGAGATGTTTTTTAAACTTAACAGGTGTTGACATGTTTTAAAAGCCCCGCGGTCTCGAAATGCTACAGGCCCCGCGCTACCTTAATCCGGCACTGACCAGGGGTGCAAACATGCAAAAACTTGAGTGCGCGAACGACGTCTTTTAAATTTTATGCTTTATGCAAATGAATGCTATATGGCATAGCTTATATGTGTGCGCTACTGAAAATTTCTGCGCACTACTATAATCACAGAAAATTTTACACCCCTAATTTGCAGCTCATATCTCTTCCCCCTTTTCTAGGTTGGACAATTTCTGCTAACCTATTTTTACTCTGCGACTTGTGGTCTTTAAAATATATCTGGATTCTCTCTTGAGCCTGTTAACCTGCTGGGCGTGAAATGTTCACAAGGGGGTTTTGGGCGTCGGAAGACGCCTTGCCCCCCCTTTGGAATTTGAAATTTGACATTTTTCTATCAAATTTTTAGCAGAAAAAGTCGTCTTCTTAGTTTCGAGTGGGTAAATAAAATTTAGCCACTTTTGGCCCCCCCTGGACAATTATTTTTGGCTACGCCTGGAAAAATCCACTTTGCCCCCCCCTTGTTAAACTCCTTCCGACACCCACGAAGGGGGTTCGAGTATTACAGCGACATATTATTGAAAAGTATTAAATGCATTGTTTTATCATTCGTAAATTAGTTGTCAAAACGCCGTAATCAACACAAAGCGGACAGTACAGTAAACAAAAACCAACCGAGCGAGACCTTTTAAACCTGCTTGTTCAAAGTTGGACTTAATGAGTAAAGATTGGTTCATGTTACGAATACGATGGTGTCTTGTCTGCTTGGTTTCATTTTTAGTGGCAGTGCGAATTGTGTCACTGGGATGTATCCAGAAACGTCGCTAGGAAGTCTCCAAAAGGGGCTTTACATTTGTGCAGGGGGCTTCACATTTTAACATTTGACAAAAACTACACTGATTTATAGTGTTTCATATTTCAATTGGAAGTTGCTTGGAACTTTGTTTAGGGAACCAACCCACCCATAGCGACGGGATTGGCTATATTCTGCGTGATACTTTGGCGAAAGATTCTTCGTTTTCAACTTCTGTAACAAAGATCAAAGTAATAAACTAATTTTGTCAGAAAGAACATAGTTCGGAGCTGTTGAAACACTTTCGGGGCCAAAATGTTTTTTTTAAACAGAATGCCAGCGTATTGTACTCTCTGAAACGTACTTCACTTTTTCCAGCGAAAAATGTCATGCAAAATTCTGTTCCCTTGCACCTATGTTTTACAACGTTCAGAGCCTTGCTATTGTTGCGTAACGTGGTATGAGACTAGGCCTGTAGTCATGGGGGTCATTTGAGGCCAGTGCCCCCAAATTCTTTTCATGCCCCCACAAATTTTGTTGTGCCAACAAAAATTTATTTGAACATATAATAAAAACAAAAACCTTGCCCCCATAAAAATGTATTTCGCCCCCCACCCAAAAAAAAAACTTGAAACCTGGCTACGGGCCTGTATAAAACTCTTGCAGCTTTTTAACTCTTTCATTCTCAGTTGAGGCGAAGTTTTTGTGGCGTAATCGTTTTGCACGAGGCAAAGGTCTGGCAGGTTATTTTGCTGTGCCAGTTTTTCTCACAACCCTTAACACTAGAATTTGGTAGGGAGCACGTAATCAAATTTTTGCCCCGGGCATGCATTACCAGACAGCTGCATGCCCCCGGTAGAGATGCATGGTGGCGCAGAGAGATAGTTAGCGTGTTCAAGGATTCAAGTTTTGCTAAACCAACCATCTAGACCGAGCTTATCAATCTATTAGGATGAGGACTGAAGACACGTAGAATTACGTGAAATCGATTACACACCGAACGAATTTGCTGGTAGATTCGTCCGTGTTACCTTTGTGGAAACTAATTACTTCAACGCTCCTCCGCATATTTGTTGAATAAGAACTTGCTATTTAAATAAGAACTTACCAAGTGACAAAAAAACATTGTGGTTTTCTACGCTTAGAGATTTACGGAGCGCTTCGTGCACGCAGACTGTCTGACGTAGATACTTTTGTGGTTGTACAGGTCCTTCAGTTTGACGATCGTCAATTGTCATTTGCTGGGTTGTGGCCAGGGTTGCGGAGTCGGAGGTAAAATGTCCGACTCTAACTCCGACCTTTCCAAAATTTTCGACCCCTTAATATCATGTGATTGAAGTTTGGCTGTCAACAATTTTGTAGCAACTAGCAATCAATGGAAATCGTGGTACACAGCAAGAATTCTCTGTTTCGAAAGTTTCTAAAGAAATTGCACCATTTCAAAAGACACCATTAGGGTTCCTGACTTAGTATTGCGATACAAAAATGATTCAATTGGATTCCAGAAGTCAGACAAAATAGTCTGACTCCGACTCCTAGTGTTTTTAGGAATTCGAATCCACCCAAAATCTTGCGACTCCTTCCGACTCCGCAACCTTGGTTGTGGCGCGTACTTTTACTGATACTGTATTTTCTGAATAAAGCCTATAAGTGAGGTCTAGAAGTAATAATTTTATTTCAATTTATTCAAGTTGCGAAATGACCTTTCATTGCTCAACTTGCTTATCTGTACTAGAACGAGCTTCGTACAATCTATTGTTTATAAGTCATACATTTATAGACCTGCAGCAACGTTACATGAAACCTGTCTGTCTGCCAAGTACCAACGATCTGCATGCAGGGTCCCGACATGGGGATGTGCCGCCCCGGGGCGAGTCGAAAAGTGCCGCCCCACCACCACTACCACCACCTTCCACCACCAGCTATTCCTTCTTTTCACCAAACGTGCCGCCCCGGGGCATTGTCCTCCCCGCCCACCCCCTTGTCGGGGACCTGTCTGCATGTGGTCGAATTCTGGTAAACGGTAATCCTACGTGTGTATTATAGGAACATGGCATACTCCAAACTTCGATGGGAAACACTTTTGTCTTGGCGTATAAGCTTGGTGCAGTAAAACAAAATTTTATCAAGAAATATTTATGTTACAGATCATTTTGTTCAATAAGAAAAAAAATTTCTTGAGATATAAGTTACTTTTTATCGGTATTTTTTCACTATTGATATTTTCAGTTTCAAGACATTTTCATTGTAGAAAAGTTTGGTTAATCTGAAACTTTTTTCGAATGTCGAGTCTCAGGCTCTAATTTTCAGATTTTGTCTCGCTCTTGGTCGTATTTTAAGTTTTAAAGAAATTAATAAAAAGATAATCTTTGACAAAACTTCTTGAAAAAGTATTTTATGGAAAGATTTTTTTAAATCAACAAAAATTTTGCATGGCGTAAGTGGGCCACCGTACATAAAAGTCGTTCACCTGGTGTGCCTGCTCCAGCTTGGTTAAGTTTATATCGTTTACAGTGGCGATTCTAAGGAAGGGTCTGGGTAGGCCATGGACCCCCAGATTTTTGGCTGGCCCCCAGTTTGGTCCCCCAGTTGTGTGCTTAATTTCACGTTCAAATTCGTTTGTTTAGCTTTGAATAAGAGCTGAGGATGCTTATTTTGTAGGCGAAATATATAGTCTGTAAGATCTTAACGTCTGATTCTATGCTGAGAAGCTGAGAAAGGATTTCTTTCCATAGGCAGGGTTAGCATATACAGCAGATGACTTTCAGCTGGCAATATTTTAAACGATAATTTAAAAGCCGTCTCTGCATTCAATACCTCCCAAATGCACGATAAGCTGTATTGTTGTTCTGACCGCCGGGTAACGGGAGTTGTTTATGTTGTGGTTAAATAACCCCAACATACTGAATTATGAAAGACGATGATGTATGGGAAGAAAAATACTCTCCGACACTTCGGCAAGAAGAAAAATAACTGTTTGGGTTGATAACCAAAGAACAAGGAGCGTTGCAGAAAACTTCATGCTCAAATGAGTTTATTAGTATTTTGCTTAACTGTATTTGCTGTGAATTTCTATTACTGAATGTTGTTGTTGCGCATTATGGGGTAGAAGATATAATAAAATAGGAACCATAGGTAAAGCTTAAACGATTTATAATCAACTACGGAGCACCACAGAATCGTAGGAGAACCATGCAACTAAGAACCACGGTTTCCCAGACATACAGAAAAGCCACGTGCCTGTCGCACAGACGCACGCAGGAAACACCCGCCGCAAAGTATAGCGCAACCTTCGTGTTACGCAAGCTCACAGTTAAAAGAAATAAAAGACCTTCTCATAAGTGAGAATGGGGAGACTCACCAAATGGGGAGAGTCACCAAGTGGGGAGATTCACCAAAGTTGGGAGATTCACCAAAATGGGGAGATTCACCAAAATGGGGAGATTCACCAAACGTTTTCGTGTAAATGAGAATGTTATAGGGGGGCTAATGGAAGGACAGTTCAGTTGTGTTTCAGCAACCAAAAGGCGAACTTGTGGGGCCTGGTGAATTCGTGAGCCAGGATACACTTGTAGCTAACACTCAAGGGAGTTCCAAGTCTGAATTATTACTGGCCTTCCAGGCACGAAGGTTTCAGTGCTACTTAATGAAGGTTGCTTTCAGTTAAGGTTGTATGCTGATGAATAGTTAGACTTTGTTAGAAAAGCTCCGTAACTCTATGTAGTAATGAAGTTCTGTGAAAATTTTACTTAACTTTGTACTTTAACAAAATTCTGACATGTTAGATGTAACTCGGGAACAGAGTCCTGTCAAAATTCTCTATGATTTCGGACTTTAACACAATTTAGGGAAATTTAAAGTCAAAAAGGAAACAGAGTCCTGGCCAAATTTTTTATGATTTTGCACTTAGAAAAATCCCAGACAATGGGGGGTCACTAGGTTAGGATCATGTTCATGCGTTCATATTCATTCATAATCGTGTTGCATTGGTCGTGGTTCGATGTGTAATAAACTTGTATCCCCGCATAAATGGGTATAACGGTCCTGTCACTAGCAGCTAAGGTTGGTGACATTGACTATTTGCCTTATGGTAATGGTCTCTAATAGGATCAGCCTCGAGGACCCTGTCTAGTAAAAGTATAAGATAAACGTTAAGTTTTATAAAGCGTTTAACACAACTTGTTTTGCACCGAGTTTCTCGTGGACGGGGACACTGAGCTAGGATATCGAGTCTAGCGGGATTCGTCGGCCGCAAAATTTATTATGACACACACCAGTGGTTGCTCGGATCGTGCATAGAATTTAGACAGACGGCGGTCGTGGTGGTGGAAGATTCATTTCGGAACTAAGAAACAGTTGCAGAAATGGAAAATTTGATCTACCGTGCATTTCACTGTGAGGTCGAACTAAATTACATTACTCTCAGCAGATTGTTGCTTGTCCTAGCAGCAAAATGTCTGTGAAAGAATTGGTGTCAGTTAATTTATCCAAATTTATCTTGACTGTAGTCGCGTGTTCTGCTGCTTTGTATATATGACTTCGAAGCATCTTACGTAACTGGTTCATGACTTTAGTTTCAGGTCTGCCTACACATGTCCTGTAACCAGCGGTGGGCTTAGGGTTGGAGAGACCCGAGACAAGGCTGAAAAGGGACCCGTTGATGACGTCATCATACTCATCCAACCGTGATAAGACCTTTTGATCAAGCCCAGGAAGGGGATATGCCGGCCACGGTGTTATGCGCTTCTCTATGCCGCATTAGGGGATATGGTTAGGGCATGGGGTAGAGCTAGATTTGGTGTTAAAGCTTAGAATAGTGTTGGGTTTAGTGTTAGTTTTCCGAAAAATTTGGCGAGCTCTGTGTAGTGCTCGTAAAAATTACCAGTGTTCACTGGCTAAGAAATACGTATTAAACAAAGAATATTAGACTGTAATTTACAATCGGCTTGATCAAAAAGGCAAACTGAGTTTGATACAGATTAATAGAATACAAAACAGGTCTATGTCTGAACGCAACAAAACACTTGGGAATTCATATGCACAAAATATTCTCTTACAGCAGGGGCCGGGCCCACTTTTCACGGCCGTCCACACTATATCATGAGAAGCTTCCTCTCGGACTGTGAAAAAAAATTATCATTTATTATAAATTTTTGCTCTTTCTAAAAGGGTCTTTTCAGAACTTTTGGAACAAATTTTAACTCGCATTCTTTTAAAAGGTATTCAATTTGCTTCAAAGCTTTTCCATATTTAAACATCAGATGCTGGTGGGGGCTCTGTGAAAGCAGAGTACTTACACATTACAGTTGCTGTTGAGGGCCCCTTTGAATGCAGAATACCTCTTACACATTAGGGTTGCTACTGAGGGATTTTAAAAGCGTAGTACTTACACATTAAAGTTGCTGTTGTGGGCCCCTTCGAAAGCAGAGCACTTATACCTTACCATGGCTGTTGGGGGCCCTTTGAAAGCAAGATACTTATACATTTGAGTTGCTATTGGGAGCCCTTTAAAAGCGTAGTACTTAGGCATTACAGTTACTGTTGTGGGCTTCTTCAAGAGCATAGTACTTACGCACTCCACTGCCTGTAACCTCATAGAACTTTGTGATGATTTTCTGCAGTGATTCAGGAGCAATTTTATCCGGTACTTCAGTTCTTTGCCCTGAATTCAAATATTTCTATCAGAAGAACACTCGAAAGAATTCGCAAATGCATATTCAATTAGTGAAAATGATTTAAAACACGAAATACCTCTGGCAAAGAATTTGCTTGCTCGAACAATTTCTTTCATTTATAGGTTATAACTTCTTAACAAAGTTGTGTTTGATTGCTCATACAAGTTGTTACTAATAGCTGTAACTCTTCCCGTCACTAGCGCTTCATGCGAGAGAAGTCCTTCAAAAATGAAATTAATGAAAATATTTCTTATAAATCCATGACCAGTAGGCAAAGATTGAGTAACATTGTTCTACTTTCAATAGAAAGGGTACGAGCTGAAAAAATTGATTTAGATGATTTCGTTGATGACTTTGGCAGTCGACATGATAGGATTAAGTTACAATGAGTCGATGTTGACGTGAAATTCTGACGTGGTCTATGCAGAGATTTGTGTGAGAATCATATTGTTCGCTGCCTATTAGTCGAATCTTTTTTTTTGTTTGTTTAGAACAAGCCAGTCATAACTTAACGCAGGGTTTAATTCGAACCACGTTCTTGGCAACCAAACAGATGTTTGGTGCCACCAACCAGTTCAGGTAATGAGCAAAAATGGAAGGGATATTAAATAATCTCAGTCTGGCCACTTACAACTGCCGGGATTTTAAGTCTTCCTTGCCTGATGTGCAAAAATTGTTAAATGATTACCAGATTATTTTTCTTCAAGAGACCTGGCTGGCAAAGCAGCAACTTGATGATTTATCCTGTTTCGGTGTGTCACATTTTGCATTTGGGAGGGCAGACTATGACTTTAATGATGGCCTAGTTCATGGTCGAGGTCATGGTGGAACTGCCATATATTGGTCTAAAAATCTAAAAGCTTCATCTTTTTCAAATTGTGATGGCTCGATAATAGGCTTAAGAGTGTTTTTAAAAAAATCAGAGTTGTGTTT
>Ga0210059_1013260_pt1 | contig 12346 bp, 8 predicted proteins | sample Ectturendosymbi2_FD_188042 | JGI IMG/M metagenome (GOLD analysis project Ga0210059, IMG submission 188042) | Ecteinascidia turbinata endosymbiont from Florida, USA - Sample 2 (SPAdes) (version 2) | ecosystem: Host-associated > Tunicates > Ascidians > Unclassified | place: Key West, Florida...
CGAACCACACGCCTATTTACATTTGTGCTCATGCCACTTTCACATGCATTGAGTCAACATTCAGTAACCCGCACAAAAATTTTTATTCCGCACCCGCACCGCCCTGCACTTAGTTCAACCCGCGCCCCACCTGCACCCGCACGCATAACTCCGCAGGTTCCCGCACCCGACTCGCAAATGTGGGTATCTGCATGCCGCACGTGTTAACCCGCCCCGCGCAGGACGCCAATGGGTATGCAAAGGCATGTTGAGTGTCCTGAGAGAGAGATGAAGCACTTCCATCGTTATCTTGAGACCTTACATGCTATCTCTCCATCCCACTTTTATGCTGGTGGCTAATGCCTACTATTTCCTTTTCTGCGACTTTTCGTTACAATAACTATCGACATTTTCCAGAGGGTAGGTTCTAAAACTGGAGGGCGTGAAAGTTTTGCAAGTGATACGCGAGTCTAACAGCGATATATGAAAAATGGGGTAATGCAAATATTTTCCGACAAGTGAACTAATTTGGAAAAAAAAATTAATAAGCTTACGGGTGTAACTGCATTGTTCTTATTTTCCAGATCTAGTTGAATAAAAACAGTTATTCTTCAGCTGTTTTTACTGAACAATGAATAACAAGTTTTGTGTAGTTTAGAAAAACATAAAGCATTGTTTTTTGAACATTTGTGGGTTAAAGTCCCCTAACACATCCTAGTAAAAGTTACCGACCACTTAAAAACAAGATGTTGCAGTATTTAATGGAAAGTAGGATTTTCAATCATCGCACTCACAATTGGATTGTTTGCAAAACATATTACCGTTACGAAAGGACAGAACAAAGTCGATTAAGTCTTCAAATCATCTTTACGGACCCCTCGGGGGTCCACATATCGTAGGTTAAGACCCCCAACATAAAGGACAGCAACGCATTAAACTACATGTTAGTAAAATTCCACATGCTATTTACAATAGGAAAAATAAGAAAACTTTATCTCCTATCATGCCTCAAAGGTGCTATCTTTTTTCGTTATTTTAGTGGGCCTGTGTGATGCTTTTTCATGCAAAAATGCAATTATTATTTCCTCAACGCACACCAATTGCCAGAAGAATTTTGCATTTACAAATATACCATTTGCCCACAAAATCAAACAAATTATTAAAGGCCATCACCTTAGACACAAAGGCACGCTTTAAATATTATTAATAGGGCAACCAAAAATCAATGAAATCAAAAATGTTCTACTTTTTTCAAAGTTCATGAAACGTCCACAAACCACATTTCACGATGATGCCATGCGTGACTCTAAACTCATCAGGTAAAAAAGATTGGCCGTTTAACTTTGTGTCCAAAATCATCTTCAGGTCAATATTTCTTGTAGCACAGTTTTTTATTTTTTATCAATATTTTATTAAAGCAACAACAGCAGATATTGATATGCTTTGGAAATTTAGTTGAAATTCTGACATAATATTGGATTTTTCGCAAATTCTGACGTATTGCGTTGGTTTTTGCACTACTGGACAGTTGAAAATACGCTAAGCGTGCTAGTACTTGATGCTGAAGTTGTAACAATGCACAATCGTCTCAGTGACTTCAGAAGATTTGTTGACAGTGGATATTTCCATTGTGCGTTTGAATTGATTTTCGTCTTTGGTTTGTTACCTCCAATTTGGCTGGGTCTTTCACACTGTTGATTTCAGTTTCATTTCATCAGACAAAAGATTTTTAACCTATCGGTTTGATGCTTTGTCTTCCGCGTTTGAATAACAAACACAGGAAATTGACAGGTCAAAACAAAGTGAAATTTGTCAATTATAAAGTCAAAATTTTTAGTTTGGGAGTGGAATGATTGGCTGCCTTAATCAATAATTCAACTGTAGAAACTTGTTGTTTATCAACAATAGCATTTTCGTAATTCAAATGCCTGTTTTTTCTCACCTTTCTTTAAAACTAGAGTTAAATTTGGTCCAGGGGGATACAATCAAGCAGTTGCCATGGGCATCACCCGACCCCTTTTTGCCCCCTAACGTGCTAGGTGCTCTCTGGATCCTTCAAAGATTTCTAAAATTTTTTTTGTGAATAAATTGACAAAAACTGTGCATTCCGTTAAAAACTACTTAATGGTTTTGTCTGTTTGTTGATTCGATTCCATATACGTTTATTTCGAAGGTTGCATATCTTGTGTGCAGGCTCAAAACCAGGAGGCAACCCACCGTGTTTTTGAAACAAATTTGAAAACGCCAGAAACTTTTTCAGTTGCTAGGTAAAACGGTAAGTTACAATAATGCAAACGTTCTGCACCCCGAGGAAAACATCAGCTGGTTGCGGCCCTGCTTGTGTATAATCAATTGCTGTATGACAGCCGGACAAATGATGAATGCAGGTTTGTTCAATGGTATCATGTGGTTCGGAACGCTGCTGAAGCCTGACGTTTACCTTTGCCCACGACAACCACATAGTGTATACATTAGTGCCTTAAGTTTTTTTGCATTCTTGCTGCGTAATTTGAAGTAATATTCCATTTATGATTCAACGCAATGTACTTGTTTGTGAACGGTTCAACAGTTGACACGTTACACTGCAAACATACGCCACCGCAGTTGGTCGCTGTTTCCCGTGGCGCATGCGAACGCCCGACGCTTTTGTTCGTCGTCATTCTTCATCGAAACATATAACGTTCCGTTGTTTGACTTCACATTCAAGAGTGTTGGGTGTTTCGTGGTACAGTACTTATCATGCAATCCGATGTGTTGCAGAGTTGCGCGTTTTGAACATTTACCAGTAAAAGTATTTAAATCACCTTTGAATGGTTTTGAGTGTGTAGTGAAAAATTCATACAAATCTATATGTTAGGCATTTCAACATCAAGACACCACAAATGTGACCCAGATGAATCTGGTCGCAAATTGTTTTGCTAAGAAATCGAATTTGTGTCAGCGACGCATCTTCAGTCCAACAAATTAAAAGCAAAAGCTTACATGTGACATGATAGAAAAAGACTAATGCGAGATCAGAAAAAGTACGCAGACTACAGTTACAAGCACACGCTAGCCCATGAAGCTGCTGTCACCAGAGCCAAAAACCAACTAACCCGAATTGCAGAACGGTTGACCGCGACCAGACCTGTGAATGAGTCAACCAAGCGCCCTAACATTACAGTAAAGAACTCTTGTCCAACCCGCTAACGGCGGCCGTCAATTACCATGCTCGATGCAACGATAAAGCGGTTCACTAGATCTGCCGTTAAAAATACTTAACTCTTGATTTAGGAAAATTCGCTATTAGAGGGGCTGTGTCACCTTTGCGGTGCCTTGGTGCTGAAATGTGGATATGTGCAGTCAGAATCATCGCAAAGATATGACAGCAATGCGTGGCAGGTTGATTCCTCGAAGGCTTAGCTGCCAAACCTAGAGATTTTCAAATGTGCTACACTATTTGCATAAAGATAGAAGACTTTGCAGCATGTTATAGGTAAAATTTGCATTGGATGACCACTACTGATCTCCATAAAAATTTCGACTGGATCTCCTTCTAACAAATCATGGGAAAAGGTTGTTAAATTAAGATTTACGAACATGTTTAGAAACAACTACATAATCGTGGGATGCATGAAAGGATGCGTAGAGCAAGCCACTGTGACTTGAAGAATGCGTAGGGACATGAAAGCTTACCACTTTTGCATTCAAATCTGTCCTTGGTAAAGCCTGCTTTCATTCGATGCACTCCTTCAAAATCATTGTGACAGATGCATTAACTATTGTCGTCTGATGAACAATTGTATTTTAAGTTCCCTGAGGGTTGTTGCGAAATTGTAACCAATGCGACCCCGGTGCAATCACAAATTGAAATAATGTGGGAAGCGCTGGTGGAAAAGCATGTAAAAAAAAATTTATAGACCACGTATGGTCCTTGTTCTTACAACTCCCGGATTGCACAAGGAGGTGGAGTGGCGATTGTTTAAAGCAGATACATATCTGCAGATCGGTTATGCTAACGGAAACAACTCGGTGTGAGGAATAATGGCAAAAACGCAACTCCGCCGTGGAACAAAGAGGTTAAAGATGCTTTTTAAGCAAAGACAGCAATTTTCAAGACAGGGTTTTATAACAGGTCGACGCTTTTTTGCTTTCGCGGTGCGCTGAGGAGCGAAAGTCCGCAGCTCTCACTGTGAAAAAGGCCAAACCGCAATCTTAGGAACATTTCAAGCATGAACTGAATTCCAATCGCTGGTAAGCTAACAAAAACGTGTTCTGGCGAACCACGCGTTACCCTTGCGACAAAACATCTTATACTGCTGAACGTCTGCTAGACCATCATGAGCCAAAATTGTGTTTTACTCAGCAATGAAAAGGAGATCCTCGGTGGATGGAAGTAGATTTCAAAAACCTATTAATCCCATTCACTAACTCAGAGAAAGACTCACACGAAGTACATTTGGGTGAGGAACTTACCATCACCGTAGCAGAGGTCCACCTAGCTGTCAAAATACTGGAGACTAACAAGGCTGCAGGCTGCGATAGAAATGCGGAACGCCTTGAATTGAGGAATTCGTTGGCTAACTTGTGTCTCAAGTGGCTTGGTGTTCTGAAAGGGCAACGAAAGACTGGCAAACTGGGGTGATCATCCCCGTGCACAAACACGGAGACAGGAGTGAATGCACCAACTACAGGCTCATATCTCTTCTTAATCTCGCTAGAAAACTACGTGCAAGTGTCTTTCAACTAGACGCTGCGAAATAATTTAAACAAAGCTGGATGATACTCGATGCGGTTCTTGTCGCAATCGTAGAGCTACAGACCAAATTTGCACTCTTCTGCAAATTTGAGAAACTTGGGAAGTAGGACCAAGACGTCTCTACATGTTTTGTTAATCTGTTGGGGAAAGCACACGATCATGTTCTTCGTGAAAAGCTTTGGGGAGTGTTGCGGGAGTGCGGTATTAACGGCCGCCTGTTTCTGCCATCAAGTCACTGTGCAAACATTTGTGTCCGTGTCTACGGAGTTAAATCACACCCTTTTACAGTACGTGTTGGACTCTGACAAGGGTGTGTACTGTCAACATTTCTGTCCATGTTTTATATCAGGGGTTGGCAATTCTCATTTAATCGTAAAGAAAATGAAAAAACAAATATTAACTGTACAGAGAAAGAGTTCTTTTTTATGAAAGACTAGCTGCTTTTGTGCAAATACGCTTTTCCAGCACAAGCAAATCACTGTGATAAAAGTAACCTCACACACTTTTCAAAAATTTTCAGGTTTGAAAATTTTTTCTGAATGCTTCCGCGGGCCACGAAAAACACTTTGACCGGCCACATGTGACCCACTGGTAGCTAATTGCCCAACCTGATCTATATGAATCGGACAAATAGTTACAGCCGAGTCGACGAGGGTGTTGCACTGATGGGAGCGGCAGGATAAACTGTTAACATTTTCTCAACAGGGCCATCAGCATGTATTTGATCCGTTTTCTGCTGCGTGCGACCATGCCGGAATGAAAATCAGCACAAAAAGAACTGATGTAATATGTTTTTCCAGAAACCCAACGCAGTGTATTCTGCAGGTGAATAGCAATACACTACAGTTGGTGGAAAATTTAATGTTCAGAATCCTGCGGAGGAATTGACAACTCATGGAAGACGGAACGAGGAGATTTATACACGGATCGCTTCGAACTCAAATTTTCATCTTACCCGCCACGTTCGACTTCCAGTGAAAAAGTAAATCCGAAGGCTTCATAGCTTGAATTTGGCTCCGAACTTCGTGTTCATGAAAACCAAGTTTTCGAAGAAATTCAGGCCAAGTGTATTGCTGGAGTGACTTCCATACGTAAAGAAAACATTTCTTGATTTCTTCATGAGTGCATCTGTTCAAAACACGCAAATATCTGTGATGATATTGCCCTCCTGCAGATGCGACGTATTTATATTGCAGTAAAAGTTGCCGTACAAGGCGTATTTTATGTATAATTCAACGTTATCCACAAAGATTTTCCATTAAGTGAACGCTTTCATCACACAAATGACAAGTCAAGATAACTTTCCTGATAGACGAGGTGGAGATGAGCTCATGAAATATTTAAAAATCGGGTTTGATTGGTTAAGTTCATATTTAGTGGAAAAAGTTGCTAAGTCATATAAAAAAGAATACTAACAGACTGATGGAAAATGATTATTGTTTTAAAAAATTCGAAAAAACATGTCGATGACCACAATTAGTTATTTTAGCTTTTCACTACACGATTTGGAAAAATTATTACCAGTTTCGTAGAAAAATCACTCCAGCTTTATATAAAATTTTGGCGGTGCAGTAAAAACTTCGTGTTTGTCAAACGCTTCATGTGATTGACAAATAGAATTTTCCAGGAAGCAAATATGTGCCCCTACATACTTCAATTTTGGTATCAATCTATGTTCTGTATCGTAGTAGACAATTTCAGCAGTTTAGCATTTCTCTTAAATTGTAGAACATGCGGTTTGTCTTAAGTGTTGTGAAGCATGGTGGGTGCCACTAAGATTTTGTTTACTGCCCGTCAATACAGCAGTTATCCTTTTACACACTTCAGGAAGCAACATAAAAAAATATTTCAACATCTGCATTGCTGACGATGGGCGTCACTCGGTCGCAGAAACAGTTCAGAAAGCAACATTATCCTTTCACACTTCAGGAAGCAACATAAAAAAATATTTCAACATCCGCATTGCTGACGATGGGCGTCACTCGGTCGCAGAAACAATTCAGAAAGCAACATTATCCTTTTACACACTTCAGGAGGCAACATAAAAAAATATTTCAACATCTGCATTGCTGACGATGGGCGTCACTCGGTCGCAGAAACAATCAACACTGGTTTGAATGTAAAAAAAATTAAGTTAATTTACCATATTGTCAACAGAAGGTATAATTGCACACACAAAGTTCTGTACAAAAAAAATCCTGAAAATTTACCAAAAACTGTTCTTTTTCGTGTTCAACAAGCTTTGCCGCAAATATGTCACGGCTTCCACCCACGTGATATCTTGAATTGACAAAGTAATATTATATGTTTTATTTCCAAAATATTTTTTTCACCTACAATTTTGCAATACTGTTTCATCCCTTGTGGATTTAGATCATACTATGCTGGAATATCTCAAACATCGGCCTCCTAACTGGGCATATGACCTGGAGGTTTTATATGATGAAACACGAAACAGATTGATCCATGCACGTCTCGGAATATAACTTATCCAGGTGATGCCAACAAACAAAATCTATTTTGCCAACATTGACTTGTTCGCTGCAAATCCTTGTTTTATTTAATATGTAGATTTCTGCGATACAAAATATGAACGGCTCGTTTTAAAAAAATGGTAACTCACTCAACTGCATGTGCAACTTTGATTGTTTTCGGCATAATAGCCGTATTAAACGCACGAACTAACCCTTTAAACCGACGAACACGTCGTTGGTATGTTATTTACCCGAGCGAAAATACAGATACACGGACAACCCACAATACTCGGCGCACTACTGTCATCATGCGCGTCCGCAGAAAATGTTCCAGGAGGGAACAACGTCGCCATTTTGCTTATCCTTTTCAGGTTGCTGACGATGCAATGCAAATGGATGTTCACAAAACGCTTTAATCTTTCCACCCATTAGTCTTCTGCTGGTTGAACTTCAATTCTCAATGCTTATGTACATAACTCCGACAATGATCTTATATGAGGATATGAAACCGATACAACACATTCTGCTTCATTGGATATGCGTACTTTCTCACCTGATGTGCGCAGGCAAGCACTTTGTCAGAGTTATCTTTATATTATTGAACGCATTGAAGTTACTGATGAACTTATCACTTCAAAAAACACAGATTTAACACGATTTTTCATAAGTAAACCGAAACACGAAGGTCGACTAGAAAAAGAAGCTCTGCGTGGAAAAACCCTCTGTGCAAGCCTTGGTCAAATGAGGAAAAACGCCTACTACCGAATCTTGATGTGAACGTTTGAAGATTGATTACCATGTTTAGTGTTATGCAATAAAAACCGAGAGTAGAACAATCTGCTAGCAAGTTGCGCAACCTGTTTCTGCAGGTAAAGGAGTGGACATGAGCGAACTGCAATCTCATCGTTGCATGGCATCAGAACAGTGAACCTGGCTCTTGTTTAGTGTCGGTGTCACACCGGAAAATAAACTGTCATTACAACAAATAAATGAATTAAATGGGAACTTAGCTGCTACTTCAGGTATTCTAGAAATGTTTGGTTCTTAGTCCCCATTTCCAGGGGGTAAAATCCCCGTTTTTCCCCCATGCGGACGCCCATGACTCTCACATTCCATGTGTTTCTCAAGTTACGTGTGGGCATTATTTTCAAGAACACGAAATGCTGATAGTTGCATTGTCACTGGAAAAAAACAAATTTTTCTTCATCATCCAATCTGGCTTCCATGCGACCCACCATGTTTGATTGGTTGGTTGCTATTGATATCCAGCAATCTTCCAAACATTTTAAAAATTACTTGCAATTTGGATTTCGTTAGAGTACGACCATAAAACATTCAAATGTACACAAAATATTTTCATTTATGAAATACAGTAACTGTGATATATGTTTACCCTTGTGCAAAAGATAATTCTCGATAAGTCATAAATTCAGTCCCGTCGCCACGCGGGGCTTTGGTTGGGTTAGCCCCCCTACACAAAGCTCCAACCCTCCAAATTAATATATGAAACATTATAAATCAGTGGAACGTTTGTTAAAATTGAATGTCAAGACCCCTGCACAAACGTCCTATGTAAAAGCGTAATGATCCCCCTATTGATGACTTTCTAGCGACGGTTCTGTATAAATTGTGTGTTTTCAACACTGGCACCACCGGAAAGTTGAAATATAAATTTTCTTCTCAGATTGTAGCTGGCGCTTCCTCATTCAAGAGCTATGTTTTTCCAGCTGTTGGTAATTACGTTAACCTTATCGGTGTGCAAGTTTGTATTTTTGACAGGTTCTTTGCTGAAGATGTACCATACCCTACATTCAATGGCACAAGTTTGGGTTTCATAGCATGTCACATAAAATTCCCTTCAAAAGTCCGTTATTGCCTTTGGCATTGTAGACAGACGCAGTATGTTGTCACAGCAGAACCTTTTTTTTTTGAAACAGTTTGTAAATGCTATTTCGCATTGTTTCCTGACAACACAAAACAGAGTGCATATGAATAGAAACTATTTTCTGTTAGCGTTTACCAAATAAACTTCACTTTCAAAACTCATCGCCAAAATTTAACACGAACAAATCAGAACTGAAATTGCTTTGAAACAAGAAATGCTGAAAGTGGTTAGTGCAAGGTGTGTTTACATAAAAGCATGGTTTCGCGTCGCGTCGTAAAAGCTGGTGAAACTTTATTGAAAAGCAGAAAGCTAAGTCGACAACAAAAACAGAGATGACGAAAGTTACTGGGCTCAATTTGATAAATTGTTAACTTTTGTTTCAAGCGCAAAATTTGGGGTTGAACGAAAGTTGGTTGAGTTGGCATGTTATGCCAGAATGTTTCAAGATATATTTTAAAAAAACTGAATTGGAATGATTGCTAATAATAGTTAGCAATAATTCAAAAAGTGAAAATAAACGCAAGAAATACCTCTTTTCTCTTTATCAAACATTTCTAATTTTTGCATCGGATCCATCATCAAGACTCGATACTCTATGTTAACATCGGTTTTCTGGCAGATAGTTTTTATATGACGATATAATTCGGTGCAAAGCATCACCAACAAAATTTTAAATCACCGCAAAGGTGACACAGCCCCTCTAATAGCGAATTTTCCTAAATCAAGAGTTAAGTATTTTTAACGGCAGATCTAGTGAACCGCTTTATCGTTGCATCGAGCTTCAAGTACCCAGTCTTCATGCAGGTGAAGAGTTCGAATAAATCAGCAAATTTTCAACAAGAAAGCTATTTCACGTAATACTGCGCATCTTCATTCCTACAGTTTTATTCAAATAGAAATCTACAGTCTCAGTCGCACAGTCGTATTCAAAACATGAATATTTCATTACATCTCGGATTGTTCATTTTATCCACTTTCATTTGGAAATGAAACAACGCTTTTTTGATATATCTTTTTACCTGTTTGTGGGTGGACTGCAACAATGGCAACTGATTGGCTTTCCTAGTTTTGCAAAAGCGACGTGTGATCAACTGAGGTTTGGTTATGTAAAGAAAACATTTGTACTCCGAAAGTATTGTTTACCTCAAAATTTTAACGTAACAGCATCTACCTTTTTCTACTATAAAAATATCGCTGGGTTAATTTTTGAATGGCAAGGAAAAAACCTTCGATGTTTCTGGAAGATTTCACACTTGTCACGAGGAAGTTGAATCACCATCTGAACACATATATATTTTAAGGGTATTTTAAGAAACATGCGATCGAACCGGCAGTCGATAAAAGTTTTCGTGGCCTTTGTTACTGGAACAACAGTTCTTCCATTGTTTTCCAGCTAGCTAATATTGTCGCTGTAACGATTGATCTTCATTCTGCCTTTTCCAATTGTTGTCTGCATTCGAAAAGTTTATTTCGAGTGCAGACTGAACTATGTACATTATTCCTTATATGAGAGAAACCGATCTCTTTGAACGTATCTTAAATTCTTAACATCTGAACGTCTTTAGCTGCAACAGTCCTGGTGTTTCTCAGTTTAGACTAAGGTTGCCAGACGTCCTTGAGTGCCAAGGACTTTCCTTGAATTTGCTATCAAAATCAGGGGTGTAGGCGTACCGAGGCAAGATTGCCCCCGGTGTAAGAAACAAGTTTGGTGCCCCCATGTTCGACCCTAAGGTCTTTTGGGAGTAAATGTACTCTATTGAAAAACGCACTTGCGACATTTTTGGGACTTTTCGGCGCTCTCCGTTGGTTGGGCGCCTGGGGCATTATGCCACCCTCGTTACGCCACTGATAAAAACTGGTCATATCCTTGAACCTTGAAAAACACTTTGTTGTCCTGGAGTATTTTCAGGCGTCCTTGAAAGTTCTTGAACAGTTGTGAAATTGTTCATTATTGAGCTATTGATTACATTGAACATTTAAGAATCAAGATTAAAACAATGTAATTGGACAGAATAACATATAAATTTGTTCCATCTTGAACAGATTTCCAACAGAAGTAAACTCTTCAAGAACAGTTGTGCACTATGTGCTTATACAATGTACATGTAATAATTACTTTGAGTTCTCAATAGAAGTGGTTGATTATCAATTGTTGTTCAGCATTAGCAATGTTTGCTTGACATAATATGCTGCAGTCCTATATCTAAAAAGTATTCAAAGTAGGTATGAAGTAAAATTCCAATAATCACAAAACGGCAAAATGTCCAAACTTAAAGTGATCTGGCATCACCGATTTAGAGGCATAGTTTGCAATAAACCAGCGGTCCCCAAAGTCCGGCCCGCGAAAGGTTCTAATCTGGCCCGCGATCTTTACTCGAACTATTTTGCATTTTAACAATCTCGTGTAAGTAAATTAATCAATTTAAGATGTATCTGCACCAAAAGCAAAAACAATTTAACCAGCACAAGGAGGAAATCGATGGAAATTACAAAGATGTCATCTACTTATAACAAAACTACTGGCTTAGCAGGGGAAAAAACAGAAGAGACCGTGGGATTTAAGCCAAGAAACTGCTTTTTATATGGATTCTGAAGAGAAGCAACATGAATTTTCTAATGCTCAATGGGTTTCAAAACTTGCTTTCATGGTGAATATAATAGAAAAATTTAACTATCTGAATGCGTCATTGCAAGCGGGTTGCGGAGTCGGTGTCGGATTCTTAAGAACAGAAGTCGGATTTTTTCATCCGACTCCGGAAGTCCAATTGAATTGTTTATTATATCGCACTCCTAAAAGCCTAACTCGTGCTTACTGAATGGTACAACTTCTTTTGAAACTTTTGATGAAATACAGAATTCTTGCTGTGCACCACGATTTCCATTGATTGGTATTTGCTACACAATTGTTGACAGCCAAACTTCATGCACGTTACATTAAAAAGTCGGTGTCGGAAAATTTTGGAAGCTAGGAGTCAGAGTTGGAGACGAACATTTAACCTCCGACTCCGCAACCCTGCCAAGGAAAGGAAAAACTCATTCACAATTGTTTTAGTGAAATGAAAGCGTTTAATACAAAGTTAAAATTTTGGCAAAAGCAGTTACGCTAATATGTGTTTGATCTTTTTCAGTGTTTACAAAGAACACTCGGAAATGGTGAAAGTGACATACTGATGCTGAATATGCTGATGAAATTGTAAAGTTGCAACGTGAATTTGATCGCCAATTTCAGGATTTTCATAATTTGGAAAGTGGCATAAAAATAACCCTTGA